>Ga0070670_100001068_pt1 | contig 21745 bp, 14 predicted proteins | sample KBSS63metaG_FD_64665 | JGI IMG/M metagenome (GOLD analysis project Ga0070670, IMG submission 64665) | Switchgrass rhizosphere microbial communities from Kellogg Biological Station, Michigan, USA - KBS S6-3 metaG | ecosystem: Host-associated > Plants > Roots > Rhizosphere > Soil ... | reverse complement strand
TGCCAGGACCGCCTGCGTAGACAGCAACCCCGACAAGCACCGGCCCCACCTCGCCGGCAACGCAGACCGGTGTATCCGAGGGTGGAACGGGGACAGTATAGGCCAGGCCGGAAATGCGGGGATGAAATAAGGGTCGTTTGGTTGATTCCTTTGCGAAATCCCGACGATTTATCCCCGACTGCCGATGCGGTGGCGGGTTTCGGAGGGGCTTTCTCCGAATTGGGCCCGGTAGCTGCGGGAAAAGGCGGAGGCGGAGTTGAAGCCGGTGGCGGCTGCGATGTCGGCGAAGGTGGCTGACGTCTCGATCACCTTGCGGCGGGCGGCGTTCAGCCGGAGCGCGAGATAGTGGACGTGCGGGGCGACGCCGACGCTGGCGCGGAACAGCGACTGCAGGTGACGGGCGCTAAGGCCCGCCCGTCGCGCCAGACGGGCGAGCGGCATCGGCTGCTCGACACTCGCCTCCATCAGCCGCACCGCCTGGGCCACGCGCGGATCGCCCAAGCGCTGGGCCGCTGCTGATGGCAGGATCTCGCTGCGCCCGCCGGCCTTTTCGTGCCCACCGGCCTGATCGGACCCTCCGGCCTGTTTGTACCTGGCTGCCTGTTCGGACCCGACGGTTTGCTTGTGCCCTCCGGCCTGTTCGTAGATGAACAGCCGCGTCACCTCCAGCGCCAGGGAATAGCCCTGTCGCCGGCGGATGATTTCCAGCATCAGGTCGAGCGTCGGCAGCGAGCCGCCTGTGGTGATGCGCTTGCCGTCGATGACGAAGCGGTCGCGCACCATCCGGACCTGCGGATAGGTCGCGGCAAAGTCGTCGAAATCTTCCCAGTGGGTGGTGGCGGCGAACTCGTCGAGGAGGCTGGCTTCCGCCAGCAGCCAGGTGCCGGATTCGATCCCGGCGATGATGCTGCGGTGGCGGGCGGTCTGCGACAGCTGCATCTTCAAGGCCGGCGTGGCGCTGCGTCGCCAGTTATAGGCGCCGAGCACGAACAGCGGCATGGTCTCCCGGCCCGGCCGGAAGGCGGCGTCGACGGGGATCGGAATGTTGCTGGTGGTCTGTACCGGGGCGCCATCCGGGGTGAAGAGCCGCCAGCGGTAGATCTCGCTGCCGGCGATGCGGTTGGCGCCGCGCAATGGCTCGATGACAGAGGCAATCAGGATGAGATTGGTCTCCGGCAGGATCAGCAGGTCGATATCGAGCCGGGCATTCGACGACGTCAGCATGAGGATAGGGTCCGTTTCCGATAATGTATGGTCGAGATCCGAAAATGCAAAGCATTCCGGCCGATCATGCCGCGTAATCCGGGCAACCGATGGAGACCCCAATGCCTCTTGCCATGAATCGCGATGTGTTCATCACCTGTGCCGTCACCGGAGCCGGCGACACCACCTCCAAGTCAGAGCACGTGCCGATCACGCCGAAGCAGATCGCCACATCCGCCATCAATGCGGCCAAAGCCGGTGCCGCCATCGTCCACTGCCATGTCCGCGACCCCGAGACCGGCGCAGGCAGCCGCCGCCTGGACCTCTACCGGGAGGTCACCGAGCGCATCCGCGCCTCCGAGGTCGACGTGGTGCTCAATCTCACCGCCGGCATGGGCGGCGACCTGATTTTCGGCGACGTCGAGAACCCGCTGCCGCTCAACCCTGCAGGCACCGACATGGGCGGCGCCACCGACCGCGTGGCGCATGTGGCCGCATGCCTGCCGGAGATCTGCACGCTCGACTGCGGCACGATGAATTTCTCGCTCGGCGACTATGTCATGACCAATACGCCGGGCATGCTGCGGGCGATGGCGAAGAAGATGACCGATCTCGGCGTGCGCCCGGAGATCGAAGCCTTCGACACCGGCCATCTCTGGTTTGCCAAGCAGCTGGTCGAGGAAGGGCTGATCGAGGACCCGGTGCTGATCCAGCTCTGCATGGGCATTCCCTGGGGCGCCCCCGACGATCTCAACACCTTCATGGCGATGGTCAACAACGTGCCGCCCGGCTGGACCTTCTCGGCCTTCTCGATCGGCCGCAACGCCATGGCCTACCCGGCCGCAGCGGTGCTCGCCGGCGGCAATGTGCGCGTCGGGCTGGAGGACAATCTCTACGTCGGCAAGGGCAAGCTCGCCACCAATGCGCAGCTGGTGGAAAAGGCGGTGACTGTTGTCGAAGGCATGGGCGGGCGGATCATCGGGCCGGACGAGGTGCGCAGGAAGTTGAAGCTGACGAAGCGGTGATGGGGGGATGCTGTGCGTGAAGCCCCCCTCATCCGGCCTTTGGCCACCTTCTCCCCGAGGGGAGAAGGGGAAGGGGGCGAGGCCTCCTCTCCTCGTTTGGACTCGTCTTAGCGATGAAGAGAGGAATGAGCGCAGGCACGCACTTCCTTCTCCCCTCGGGGAGAAGGTGGCCCGAAGGGCCGGATGAGGGAACCTAGACAATGGCAGGAACCACAATGACCAAAATCCAAAAAGCAGCCTGCATTGGCGGGGGGGTGATCGGCGGCGGGTGGATCGCGCGGTTTCTTCTGGCCGGCATCGACGTGAAGGTGTTCGATCCGCATCCGGATTCGCAGCGCATCGTCGGCGAGGTCGTCGCTAATGCCGAGCGCGCCTATGGCATGCTGACCGGCGCGCCGCTGCCGGCGCGGGGCAGGCTGGTCTTCGCGGATAGCCTGGCGGAGGCGGTGGCGGATGCGGACTGGATCCAGGAGAGCGTGCCGGAGCGGCTGGAGCTGAAGCGAGGCGTGCTGAACCTCATCGATGCGGCCGCACGGCCGGAGGCGCTGATCGGCTCCTCGACCTCCGGCCTGCTACCATCGGAGCTGCAGCGCGACATGCGTCATCCGGAGCGGCTGTTCGTCGCCCATCCCTACAATCCGGTCTATCTGCTGCCGCTGGTGGAGATCGTCGGGGGGAGCAGGACCTCGGCGGCCACCATCCGGGCGGCGATCGACAGGCTGGCTCCCATCGGCATGAAGGGCGTCCATATCGCCCGCGAGATCGAGGCCTTCGTCGGCGACCGGCTGCTGGAGGCCTTGTGGCGCGAGGCGCTTTGGCTGATCAAGGACGACATCTGCACCGTCGAGACGCTGGATGACGTCATCCGCTATTCCTTCGGATTGCGCTGGGCGCAGATGGGGCTGTTCGAGACCTACCGCATCGCCGGCGGCGAGGCCGGCATGCGGCATTTCCTCGCCCAGTTCGGGCCCTGCCTCGCCTGGCCCTGGACCAAGCTCACCGATGTCGTCGATCTCGACGACGCGCTGGTGGAAAAGATCGGCCGGCAATCGGACGAACAGGCGGCAGGCCGCTCGATCCGCGAGCTGGAGCGCATCCGCGACGAAAACCTCGTCGGCATTCTGCAGACGCTGAAGGGCAGCGACGGCGGCAAGGGCTGGGGAGCCGGCAAGCTCCTGAAAGAGTTCGAGGACGGCCTCTGGGCCGAGGGCGGCAGGCGCGACGCGCTGCACGACACGGCGCGGCCGTTGAAACTGGTGGAGACCAAGGTCAGCCCGGCCTGGGTCGACTACAACGGCCACATGACCGAGCACCGCTACCTGCAGGTGTTCGGCGATACCTCGGATGCGCTGCTGCGGCTCGTCGGCGTCGATCTCGCCTATGTCCGCGACGGCCACAGCTATTACACCGTCGAGACCCATATCCGGCACTTGGGCGAAGCCAAGCTCGGCCAGCCGCTCCATGCGACCTGCCAGATTCTCTCCGCCGACGACAAGCGGCTGCAGGTGTTCCACACGATCCACGACAGCGACACGGGCGCAGCACTTGCCACCGCCGAACAGATGCTGCTGCATGTGGACTCCAAGGCCGGCAAGGCGACGCCGGCGCCGGAAAAGATCCTCGCGAGGGTGATGGCCATTGCTGAAGCCCATGCGACGCTGCCTCAGCCCGAGGGAACGGGACGGCATGTCGGACAGAAACGCGAGGGGTAGGATGGGCATGATGGGAGACGGCGCGAGGCCCGGGCCGCGCGTCAAATTGGGCGGCTGCGGAACGGATCGGCGGATCGGTGGAAATGCCGGTCCGCATCGTCGCATCTGGGGCATATTTTGTCGCGTTCCACCGGTGCAATCGGAGCCGATGACGCCATTACTGCATGCCCAAGGCATGGGAAAACAACAGGCTGCCGGCAGCGTAAGGCAGCAGGAAAGGCGGACGTCAACGACGGATAAATTGCGGGAGACTGGCAGGGGAGATCGATCAAGGCTTTGAATTGGCTGATATCTCTCTATAGTCGCCGCCACAGGATCGGACCGGGAAGTCAAAGCCGAAAACGGCAGCCGGGATACGAAAACAATAACAACCAGAGAAGAGGAACAGGGAATGAGCGAGTTTACCAAATATCTGAGCGGCCGGGTCACGGCCGGTGGCATGAACCGCCGCGAATTCATGGGCCGCGCCTTGGCGGCCGGCGTCACGCTGGCTGCCGCCGACGCGATGTTTGCCACAAGCGCCATGGCGCAGACGCCGAAAAAGGGCGGTCATCTGAAGCTCGGCCTCGAGGGCGGCTCGTCGACCGACAGCATCGATCCGGCGTCTGCGACGTCGCAGGTCATGTTCGTCGCCGTGCGCACCTGGGGCGACACGCTGGTCGAAACCCATCCGCAGACGCGCAAGCCGCTGCCGTCGCTGGCGGAATCCTGGACCTCGTCTCCCGACGCCAAGATTTGGACCTTCAAGATCCGCAAGGGTGTCAAGTTCCATGACGGCAAGGAAATGACCATCGACGACGTCGTCGCCACGCTGCATCGCCACTCCGACGAAAAGTCGAAGTCCGGCGCGCTCGGCATGATGAAGTCGTTGACCAAGATCGAGAACCAGAACGGCGATCTCGTCATCACCCTCGACCAGGGCAATGCCGACATGCCGGCGCTCTTGACCGACTACCACCTCGTCATCCAGCCGAACGGCGGCATGGACAATCCGACGGCGGCGATCGGCACCGGCGCCTACAAGGTTGCCAACTTCCAGGCCGGCGTGCGCATGACTTTCGAGAAGAACCCGAACGACTGGCGCACCGACCGCGGCTATGTCGACAGCGTCGAGTTGATCACCATGAACGACGCCACGGCCCGCGTCGCCGCCCTCACCTCCGGCCAGGTGCACTGCATCAACCGCGTCGATCCGAAGACGGTCAACCTGTTGAAGCGCGCCCCCAACGTCCAGTTGCTGACCACGGCCGGCGGCGGCCACTATGTCTTCATCATGCATTGCGACACCGCGCCGTTCGACAACAACGACCTGCGGCTGGCCCTGAAATACGCCATCGACCGCGAGGAAATGGTCAAGCGCATCCTCGGCGGCTACGGCTCGCTCGGCAACGACTTCCCGATCAACAGCACCTATGCCCTGTTCCCCGACGGCATCGAGCAGCGCAAGTACGATCCGGACAAGGCGAAGTTCCACTACAAGAAGTCCGGCCATGATGGCTCGATCCTGATGCGGACCTCTGAGGTCGCCTTCCCCGGCGCCGTCGATGCCTCCGTGCTGTTCCAGCAGAGCGCCAAGAAGGCCGGCATCAACCTCGAGATCAAGCGCGAGCCCGCCGACGGCTACTGGACCAATGTCTGGAACAAGCAGCCGTTCAGCGCCTCCTACTGGGGCAGCCGCGCGACGCAGGACCAGTTCTATTCCGGCGCCTACCTGTCGAGCGCCGACTGGAACGACACCCGCTTCAAGCGCCCCGATTTCGACAAGCTGCTGGTGTCGGCCCGCGCCGAACTGGACGAGACCAAGCGCAAGGATCTCTATCGCCAGATGGCGATGATGGTCCGCGACGAGGGCGGCACCATCCTGCCGATGTTCAACGACTTCGTGAACGCCGGATCGAAGAAGCTGATGAACTACGTCCAGGACATCGGCAACGATCTGTCGAACGGCTATGTCGCCACCCGCGTCTGGCTCGACGCCTGAGACTGAAACCGGACGTCGACTGCCGGCCCACGGCTCGGCGGTCGACGTCCATCCGCGCTCCGTCGTGCTCGGGCTTGTCCCGGGCATCTGCCACCGTTAGAAATCGAATGGTTGGATCCTCGGGACAAGCCCGAGGATGACGACAAGCGGCTCATGGTTTGTCGATACGCAGGGCGGCCACGGGCCGTCCAGTGACGTGATGTTGCCGGCCTGAAGCCAGCGACGTTGTCCTATGTGTTTCAGATAAGGCGGTTTGCCCATGTCCCCATCGACCGATACAGACGGTCTTTCCGGCCGCAAGCTGCGCGAGCGGTTTCCGCTGGCGGCGCTGATCCTCGAGCGGCTGGTGCTCAGCATCATCCTGCTGTTTGCCGTCTCGCTGCTGATCTTCGTCGGCCTGCAGGCCTTGCCCGGCGACTTCGCCTCCACCTATCTCGGCCAGTCGGCAACGCCGCAGGCGATCGCCAATATCCGCGACCAGCTGGGCCTCAACCAGCCGCTGCTGTCGCGCTACCTCTCCTGGCTCGGCCATGCCATGGTCGGCGATTTCGGCACCTCCTGGGCGAGCCAGAATTCGGTGGGCGAGCAGATCGGCCTGAGGCTCGGCAATTCGCTGTTCCTCGCCGGCTTTGCGGCGCTGATCTCGGTGCCGCTGGCGGTCGGGCTCGGCATGCTGTCGGTGCATTTCCGCAACCGGCTGCCGGACAAGATCATCAACATCGTCTCGCTGGCGGCGATCTCGCTGCCGGAATTCTTCATCGGCTACCTGCTGATCATGTTTTTCGCCGTCAAGTTCGGCGTCGCCACCTTCCCGGCCACGGTCTACGCCGAGATGAGCCTCTACGACCGGCTGCAGGCGATTGCCCTGCCGACGGCGACGCTGGTGCTGGTCGTGCTCGCTCACATGATGCGGATGACGCGGGCGGCGATCCTCTCGGTGATGTCGTCGGCCTACATGGAAACGGCTGAACTCAAAGGCCTCAGCGCCTTCCGCTCTATCGTCCGGCACGCCGCGCCGAACGCGCTGGCGCCGATCATCAACGTCGTGGCGCTTAACCTCGCCTATCTCGTCGTCGGTGTCGTCGTGGTCGAGGTGGTGTTCGTCTATCCCGGCATGGGCCAGTACATGGTCGACGCCGTGACGGTGCGCGACATGCCCGTCGTCCAGGCCTGCGGTTTGATTTTCGCCGCCGTCTACATCCTCCTGAACATGGTGGCCGATATCCTTGCCATCGTCGCCAATCCCCGGCTGAGGCATCCGCGATGAGACTGAGAGAGATCCCCATCACCGCCTGGATCGGCATCGCAGGCATCCTTTTGGCCCTGTTCTGCGCCATCTTCGCCCCCTGGATCGCGCCGCATGGCGAGACTGAAGTGGTCGGCGAGGTCTGGGCGCCGGCCGACGGCCAATTCTATTTCGGCCTCGACAACCTCGGACGCGACATTCTCTCGCGGCTGATCTACGGCGCCCGCACCACCCTGTTCGTGGCGCTTGGGGCGACGCTGATCTCGTTCTCGCTCGGCATCGTCCTGTCGTTCACCGCCGCCGTTTCGCGCGGGCCGATCGACACCGTGCTGTCGCGCTTCAACGACCTGATGATGTCGATCCCGACGCTAATCTTCGCGCTGGTGGTGCTGGCGGTGCTACCGCAGAGCATCTTCATCCTGATCCTCGTCATGGCGGTTCTCGATAGCACCCGCGTCTATCGTCTCGGCCGCGCCGTGGCGCTCGACGTGGCGGTCATGGAATTCGTCGAGGCGGCCAAGCTGCGCGGCGAAGGCAGGGTCTGGATCATCTTCCGGGAAATCCTGCCGAACACGCTGTCGCCGCTCCTGGCCGAATTCGGCCTGCGCTTCGCCTTCGCCATCCTGTTCCTGTCTACCCTCTCCTTCCTCGGCCTCGGCATCCAGCCGCCGGCGGCAGACTGGGGCGGCATGGTCAAGGACAACAAGGACGGCATCATCTTCGGCATCTCCGCCGCTCTCGTGCCCGGTGGGGCCATCGCGGCGCTCGCCATCTGTGTCAATCTGGTGGTCGACTGGCTGTTGAAGCGGACGTCCAGCCTCAAGGGAGGACGTGGCGATGCCTGAGCTGCTTTCGGTACGCGGCCTGAAGATCGAGGCCACCAGCTATCCGCCCGGCGAGCCGCCGAAGCGCGTCACCATCGTCGACGACGTCTCCTTCGATCTCGCAAAGGGCAAGGTGCTCGGCCTGATCGGCGAATCCGGCGCCGGCAAATCGACCATCGGGCTGTCGGCACTGGCCTATGGTCGCGGCGGGGCCGAAATCACCGGCGGCGAAGTGCTGCTCGATGGCGAGGACCTGCTGGCGCTCGGAAAATCCGGCATCCGCAGGGTGCGCGGCGCCCGGGTCTGCTATGTCGCCCAATCGGCAGCCGCCGCCTTCAACCCGGCCCACCGCCTCGGCGCCCAGGTGATCGAAGCATCCGTCAAGCACGGCCTGATGACTGTGGAGGAAGCGCGTACAAGAGCGCTCTATCTCTTCCGCGTCCTCGGCCTGCCCAATCCCGAGACCTTCGGCGATCGCTATCCGCACCAGGTCTCCGGCGGCCAGCTGCAGCGCGCCATGACGGCCATGGCGCTGTGTTCCAACCCCGAGCTGATCGTCTTCGACGAGCCGACCACGGCGCTCGACGTGACCACCCAGATCGACGTGCTCGCCGCCATCAAGCACGCCATCGAGGAAACCGACACGGCCGCCCTCTACATCACCCATGACCTTGCGGTCGTCGCCCAGATCTCCGACGACATCATGGTGCTGCGCCACGGCAAGACGGTGGAATACGGCACCGCGCAGCAGATCATCGAGGCGCCGCGCGAGGCCTATACACAGGCTCTGGTCAATGTCCGCCAGGCGCTGCGGCCGGAGGCGACGGTTCAAACGGACACGCTGCTGAAGGTCGACAACGTCACGGCCGGCTACTCCAATGGCTTCAAGGTGCTGTTCGACGTGACGCTGCATGTGCCGAAGGGGCAGACGCTGGCCATCGTCGGCGAATCCGGGTCCGGCAAGTCGACGCTCGCCCGCGTCATCACCGGGCTGTTGCCGCCGCTTGAGGGCAGCATCTCGTTTGCCGGTAAAGCTTTGTCGCCGGCGCTGAAAGGCCGGTCGAACGACGACCTGCGCCGCATCCAGCTGATCTACCAGATGGCCGACACGGCCATGAACCCGCGCCAGACGGTGCGCGACATCATCGGCCGGCCGCTGACCTTCTATTACGGCCTGCGCGGGGCGGCAAAGACCGCGCGGGTGAAAGAGCTGCTCGAGCAGATCGAGATGAGCAACGGCTTTGTCGACCGCTATCCGGCCGAGCTCTCCGGCGGCCAGAAGCAGCGCGTCGCCATCGCCCGGGCACTCGCCGCCAATCCGGAGCTCATCCTCTGCGACGAGCCGACCTCGGCGCTGGACCCGCTGGTGGCCGAAGGCATTCTCAACTTGCTGATGAAGCTGCAGGAGGAAAAGCAGCTCTCCTACATCTTCATCACCCACGACATCGCCATCGTGCGGGCCATCGCCGATAGCGTCGCCGTCATGCATCGCGGCAAGCTGGTACGGTTCGGACCGAAATCGAAGGTGCTTTCGCCGCCCTTCGACGATTATACCGACCTGTTGCTGAAGTCGGTGCCGGAGATGGAGATCGGCTGGCTGGAGAAGGTCTTGACGACACGGCGGATGGAGAGTGCCGGGAATTGAGTTGTGATGCGGGTTTGGAAGGCTGCTCGGGGAATGTGACGGAGCCCGTGCCGTTCCACTGAACATGCCGGAGCTTGCCGGGCCTCGCTCGATCTCTCCCTCATACCTGTGCTCGTCACAGGTATCCAGCCACGGCGCGTCTGCGCCGTGATAGAGCAGGATGCGGGAGTTAAGGAGTCTCTTGCACCCAAGGACTTGGGTGCGCTGGATTCCTGTGACAAGCACAGGAATGAGGGTGGTGAGAGTTGTGCTCTCCATCCCTCCTCACGTAGTCTCCACCCGTCATGCTCGGGCTTGTCCCGAGCATCTGCCGGCGGTGGTGAAGCCGGCTTTGGTAGATCCTCGGGACAAGCCGAGGATGACGAGGAGTGAGCTCTGAAACTGTCGGCAAACGCAATACCGTGGAACACACTCTAGGAGGCGAGACATGCGTGAGATCGAGCTGGAGAAGGCGCAGAAAAAGTTGTCCGCGCTTGTTAAGGATGCGGTGGCAAGCGAGCCGACAATCATCACCCGCAACGGTGAGAAAGTGGCGGTCATCCTGTCCCTTGATGACTACCGAAATCTACCCGGCGTCCGGTTTGGTATGGACGTGCTTGCCGATGAAGACAGCCAGCCGCAGGAATGAAAGCCATAAGACAGTTAAACGTCTGAGACCCTTGCAGATTGCCTTTGAAATGGAATGACCATGACTGACCGCCCCTTCACCGTCATCGAGAACCACTGGATCACGCTTGCCGACGGCACGCGGCTTGCCGCGCGGATCTGGATGCCCGACAATGCCGAGGCCGATCCCGTGCCTGCGGTGTTCGAGTTCCTGCCCTATCGCAAGCGCGACGGGACCAGTCCGCGCGATGAATCGACCTATCCGGTGTTCGCTGCGGCCGGCATTGCCGGTGTGCGCGTCGACATCAGGGGTTCGGGGGAATCCGATGGGGTGATTGATGGCGAATACACGGAGCTGGAACTGGCCAATGCCTGCGAGCTGATCGCCTGGATCGCCGCCCAGCCATGGTCGAACGGGTCTGTCGGCATGATGGGGATTTCCTGGGGCGGCTTCAACTGCCTCCAGGTGGCGGCCCTCAACCCGCCGGCGCTGAAGGCGGTGATCTCGATTGCCTCGACCGTCGATCGCTACAATGACGACATCCACTACAAGGACGGCTGCCACCTGTCGGCGCAGCTGTCCTGGGCGGCGACGATGCTCGCCTACCAGTCCCGTGCGCCCGACCCGGAGATCGTCGGCGATAGCTGGAAGGCGATGTGGATGGAGCGGCTGGAGAACGAGCCCTTCTTCATGGAGGAATGGCTGCAGCACCAGCGGCGCGATGCCTTCTGGCAGCATGGCTCGATCGGCGACGATTTTGCCGCCTTCAAGATCCCGGCGATGGTGATCGCCGGCTGGGCAGACGGCTACCGCAACACGCCGCTGAAGGCGGTCGAGGGGCTCGGCGACAAGGCCAAGGCGCTGATCGGCCCCTGGGTGCATAAATATCCGCATTTCGCCTGGCCGAAGCCGCGCGCCGATTTCCATGGCGAGGCGATTTCCTGGTGGAACCGCTGGCTGCGCGGCGAAGACAACGGTATCGAAAATCTGCCGCAGGTGCGCGCCTTCATGCTCGACGCCCCGAAGCCGGCGACCCGCCGCGACGTCGATCCCGGCTTCTGGGTGTCGAAGCCCGCCTGGCAACAGCCCGCCATGCAGTGCTTCTATGTCGAGCAGTTCGGGACGCTGATGGAGGGCATGCCGATCCCGCATGCGCCGGAACATCCCGTCTTCCTGAAGTCGCCGCTCGACACCGGCACGGCCTCAGGCGAATGGTTCACCCTGAAGCCCGATGCCGAGATGGCGCTCGACCAGCGCGGTGACGATGGCGGATCGATGGTGTTCCAGACACCCGTGCTGACCGCCGACCACGACTTCCTCGGGCGCCCCGAGCTGACGCTGACGGTCCGCGCCCATGCGGAACTGGCCAATCTCTGCGCCCGCATCGTCGATATTCATCCGGACGGCACGGCGACGCGCGTGACTTTCGGCGTGCTCAATCTCGCCCACCGCGATGGCAATGCCGAGCCGAAGCCGATGGTCCCGGGCGAGCCCACGCAGATCCGGCTCGTGCTGGATGCCTGCGGCTATCGCTTCCAGGCCGGCCACCGCATTCGCCTGTCGCTGTCGACCGCCTACTGGCCGATGCTTCTGCCGCCGCCCGTCGACGAAGGCCTGACGATCGATCTTGCCTCTGTCGGCCTCGCCATGCCGCTGCTCGGCGAGCATCAGACCTTCGAGATGAAGCAGCCGGACAATCCCGATCCGCTGCCGAAATACATCGAGCACAAGCCGGGAGCCACGAAACGGCAGGTCGTGCGCGATCTGTCCGCTGATCGCACGGACTATTGCATCACCGAAGACACCGGCCTGTTTGAGCATCCCGGTACCGGGCTTTCGACGCGCCAGCTGCGCGACGAGGTCTGGTCGATCTCGCCCAGTGATCCGCTGTCGATGACCGGCCGGTCGGTGTGGACCTGCGACATGCAGCGGCCCGGCTGGTTCGTGCGCACCGTCTCGACGGCAACCATCGCCTGCACGGCGACCGAGTGGCTGATCGGCGGCTCGGTGATCGGCTATGAGGGCGAGACGAAGGTCTTCGAAAAAACCTTCGAGAAGGCCGTCCGGCGCGACCTGATGTGATCAGAGCGTACCGGCAAAGCGGCTGACGGCAAGGCAGAGCGCGCGGAAACCGTCGCGGGCTCCCTCGCTCATGTGGCGGGCGCGCAACCAGGCATGCACCATCTGCGGCTCCTCGCGAAACCAGACCTCGACACCCTCGGCGGCCAGCCGTCCGGCATAAAGCCGGCCGTCGTCGCGCAGCGGGTCGAAATGGGCAACGGTGATATAGGCGGGCGGCAGGCCGGCGCAGGAGCGGGTTAGCAGCGGATGGGCGACCGGCTCGTCCGCTGGCGCCTTGAGGATGGCGCGGTAGTAGGCGACGTCGGCCGTCGTCAGCCCTGGAGCCTCTGCCATCTCCTGGTAGGAGCCCGAGACGAGGTCGCCGCCGAGCGCCGGATAGATCAGCACCTGGCCGACAATCCCCTCCAGCCCTTCGTCGCGCGCCCGGAGCGTCAGCCCGGCCGCAAGGTTGCCGCCGGCGCTGTCGCCGATCACGACCACCGTTTCGCCCTCGCCAAGCAGCAGCTTCAGCACGGTATAGGCATCGTCCGACTGGACCGGCCACACATGCTCCGGAGCCAGCCGGTAATCGACGGAGATCAGCTCGGCGCCCGCGGCTTCTGCGATCTCGGCGCAGATGGCGTGGTGGCTCGACAGCGAACCGACGACATAGCCGCCGCCATGCAGATAGAGCAGTTTGGTCGGAGTCAGCACGTCGGCAGGCGTATAGCGCCGGGTCGGGACGGTGCCGATCAGGCCATCTTCGCTGGTCATGCCGTCAGGCATCGGCCGGTCGAAGCGGGCGCAAAGGGCGTCGTACCAGAGGCGCTGCTGGTCGATCGAGGCGTCGACGGCGTCGGCCGGATAGAAGCTGTCGCAGAGCTGCAGGAACGCGAGGATGCCGGCTTCCTCGGGCATGGGGCGGATTGTCTCGGTCATGGCTTTCCTTCCTGCATGGAGCGGCTGTCGATCGGGCCTACGGACAACAACGCTAGCTGAAAGACGGCCTGTGTTTTTCCCGGACTCGATAAAAACCCGTTTTTAACGTTTACCGCTTATTCATCTCTTGGAAGAGAGTGAGTATGCGATGCGTAAATTGTTTATCGCCGCCCTTGTCGTGTTGTCCAGCTGCGCGACGGCGCCCCACCAGATCCGCAACAGCTGCGCGATTTTCGAGCAGCGCGACGGGCTTTTCAACAACTGGCGCCGTGCCGCCGAGAAGACCTCGCGTGAGTATGGCGTCCCGGTGCCCGTATTGATGGCGACCATCTATGTCGAGTCCGGCTTCCAGCCTTATGCCCGGCCGCCGCGCACGAAACTGTTCGGCTTCATCCCCTGGACGCGTCCCTCCAGCGCCTATGGTTACGCGCAGGCGCTCGACGGCACCTGGGCCCGCTACCAGAGCGCCACCGGCCATTGGGCGGCGCGACGGACCAATTTTGCCGATGCGGTCAATTTCATCGGCTGGTACCATGCCCAGAGCCGCCAGCAGAACGGCATCCCACTCAACGACACCTACAATCTCTACATGGCCTATTATGTCGGTCATGACGGCTACAGCCGTGGCAGCTGGCGCTCCAATGGCGATCTGCAGCGCACCGCCCGAAAAGCCGCCGGCATCGCCTCCACCTACAATGCACAGCTGCGCAGCTGCGGCGGCTGATCGGCCTAAGCAGCTAAGCCGATCCATCGCGCGCACTGAAAGTTGGCGATGCTGTCATGCGGTCTCTGTTAAATCCTGCCCGCCTGCCTACCTTAGGGGCAACGCCATGGTGAAGGAACAGAGATGAAGATCGCGGTCTTGGACGATTACCAGAATGTTGCGCTTGATATGGCCGATTGGTCGGACGTCGCGCGCCAAGCCGAGCTTATCGTCTTCAACGATCATCTCGATCATGGCGCGGCGCTCGTCCAGCGCCTGCTGCCCTTCGAGGTCATCTGCGTCATGCGGGAGCGGACGCCGATGACGGCAGAGCTGCTGGCGCAATTGCCAAACCTCAAGCTCATCGTCTCCACCGGCGCACGCAATGCCTCGATCGACCGCGATGCCGCCGCGCGCCGAGGCATCGTCGTGGAGCACACAGGCTATGATGCCACCCCGACGGTCGAGATGACCTGGGCGCTGATCCTCGGCGTCGCCCGTCATGTGGCGAGCGAGAATGCGTCGCTTCGGGCCGGCGGTTGGCAGCGGCAGGTTGGCGCCGATCTTAACGGCCGGACGCTCGGGCTGCTCGGCCTCGGCAATCTCGGCTCGCGCGTCGCGACCATCGCCCATGCCTTCGGCATGAAGACCATCGCCTGGAGCCACAACCTGACGGCCGATAAGGCGGGTTCGTTCGGGGTTCGCCTGGTGTCGAAGGATGAGCTGTTCCGGCAGTCCGATTTTCTGAGCGTCCACCTGGTGCTCGGCGAGCGCAGCCGCGGCTTGGTCGGCTCACCTGAGATCGCGCTGATGAAGCCGACCGCCTATCTGATCAACACGTCGCGCGGCCCGATCGTCGAGGAGGCGGCGCTGATCGGCGCGCTGCGCAAGAACACCATTGCCGGCGCGGCCGTCGATGTCTTCGATGTCGAGCCGATGCTGCCAGACCACCCGTTCCGCACCCTGCCGAACGTGCTGGCAACGCCGCATATCGGCTATGTCTCGCAGTCGCTGTACCAGACCTTCTACGGCGACACGGTCGGGCATGTGAAGGCCTGGCTGGCGCGAAGCGACAGCTGAAGCCAGCCGATCACTCGATGTCGTCGGGTGCCAGCGGCGGCGCGATCTGTTCGAAGGTGCATTGGCGCGGGTTCTTGTCGGGGCGCCAGCGCATCAGCGTCGTGCCGTGCCGGAACCGCTGGCCGGTGACCTGGTCGAAACGGACCTCGACCACCAGTTCGGGCCGCAGCGGCTGCCACGCGGCGCTGCGTGCGGTGCTCCAGCGGCTGGGGCCGCCCGGCGCCTTGCCGCCAAATCCGGGCGGCGCCTGCAATGCTTCCAGCCGCTTCGTCAGCGCCGGTCGATCCTCGTCGGATAGCGTCGATGTGTAGCCGACATGGTCGAGCTTGCCCTCGGCATTGTAGAGGCCGAGCAGCAGCGATCCGACTTCGGCGCTGTCGCTCTCGTAGCGAAAGCCGCCGATCACGCAATCGGCGGTGCGCAGCCGCTTGACCTTGAACATCGCCCGGCTGCCCGCCTCGTAGGGTCCGTCCTGACGCTTGGCGATAACGCCGTCGGTGGCATCGTCGCCGGAGGCGGATAGCCAGCGTTCCGCCTGGGCGAAATCGGTCGTGAAGGGAGATAGTACCAGCTGTCTCGGACGCGCGTTCCGGCGGGCGAATTGCTCGAGCGCGTCGCGCCGCTCTGTCAACGGAAGGTCTATCAGCGATCGGCCCTCCGGCGACAGCAGCATATCGAACATCACCAGCCGCGCCGGTGTTGCCTCCGAGAGCTTGCGGATGCGGCTTTCCGCCGGATGCAGCCGCATCTGCAGCGCCTCGAACGACAGATGGCCCTCGGTCTCGATCACAAGCTCTCCGTCGATGACAAAGCGCTCGACGGGGATCGCCGCCAGCATGGCGGTGATCTCGGGGAAATAGCGACCCAGTGGCTTGCCGGATTTGGCATGCAGCGTCACCTCGCTGCCGTCCTTGAAGGCGAGACAGCGGAAACCGTCCCATTTGGGCTCGTACTGCCATTCCTCGCCCTGCGGCAGGGCTTCGGCCGTGCGCGCTTCCATGGGGGGCGTGTCGAGGGCGATGCCGAAGAGATTGACGGCCTTGGTCGAAGATGCGGCTGATTTTCGTGTCGTCTGTCTCGCCATCAAGCTGCTGCCACCTGCGATTTATTGAGCCGCTTGATGGCCTGGTCGAGCGACCGGGCACCCTCCTTGTAATCCTCCCAGGCCGTGCTCTTGGCGAGGAGATCGGGCACCGTGCGGATGGTGAACTGCTTCGGGTCGAGATCGGGCTTCACCTGCGACCAGAGGATCGGCATCGACACGGTGGCGCCGGGCCGCGCGCGGGGCGATAGCGGCGCCACGGCTGTCGCCATGCGGTCGTTGCGCAGGTAATCGAGGAAAATGCGGCCATTGCGCAGCTTCTTCGCCATGTTGACGACGTATCGGTCTGGCGCCTCGCGGGCCATCTGCAGGCAAAGATCATGGGCAAAGCCCTTGGCTTCCGGCCAGCTCATGGCCTTCTTGCCTTCCGACAACGGTGTCACGACATGCAGACCCTTGCCGCCCGTGGTCTTGCAGAAGCCGACAAGCCCGAGCTCCTCCAGCCGGTCGCGCAACTCGCGCGCCGTTTCGACGACGGTGGAAAACGGAACGTCCGGGCCGGGGTCGAGGTCGAATACCAGGCGGCCCGGGACGTCGGGCTTCTTCGGCTGGCAGTTCCAGGGATGCAGTTCCAGTGCGGCGATCTGGGCGACAGCAGCCAGGCCCTCGATCCGGTCGATCTCGAGATAGGCCTTGCGGTCGCCCGAGACAGTGACGAGATTGAGAAGGTTGGAGGTGCTGCGCATGGCGTGGCGCTGGAAGAACTGCTCGCCGTCTATACCGTCGGGAGCGCGGATGATCGAGCACGGCCGTCCGGCAATGTGATCCATCAGCCACGGGCCGACGGCCTCGAAATAGCGCGCGAGGTCGACCTTGGTCACGGGCTCGCCGTCGTTGGCATCGGGCCACAAGGCCTTGTCGGGATGCGAGATCGCCACGCCCATCACGGAGGCCTTGGCCGCACTCGCCCGGCGCGTCGTGTGAACCTTTTCCTCCGGATCGGGAACTTCCGTCTTCGTCGGCGGAGCCGGTTTTTCGGCCTCGACCTCGGCGGCGGGCTTGTCTTCGCGCAGGCCCTTGAAGGCCGCCTGGCGGACCTGGCCGTCATTGGTCCAGCCGGCAAATTCGATCTCGGCGACCAGATCGGGTTTTGCCCAGATGATGTTGGCGTCCTTGCGGGGCGCGCCGATGCCGGTAAAGGGCGACTTCTCCGCTTCGACCGCCTTCAGCCGTGGCAGCAGCGATTTGACCTTGGCCTCGCCGTAGCCGGTACCGACCCTGCCGACATAGACGAAATGCTCACCCCTGTGGACGCCGACAAGCAGCGAGCGAAAGCGGCCGTTGGTCGTCGACCAGCCGCCGATGACCACTTCGTGGCCCGCGCGGCACTTCGACTTGTTCCAGGAGCTGCTGCGGCCGGAGTGATAGGGGGCATCCAGCTTCTTGGATATGATGCCTTCGAGCGACAGCTGGCAGGCCGAGTGCAGGACGGCATCGCCGCCGGTCTCAAAATGCTCGACGAAGCGGATGCGGGCGTCGGACTTGGCATCCGACAGGCGTTTCTGAAGACGGCTCTTGCGGGTCGACAGGGGTTCCTCGCGCAGGTCCTCGGCGCCGTCGAACAAGAGGTCGAAGGCGAAGAAGACGAGGTTGTCGGTGTCGCCATCGGAAAGCGCTGCCTGCAGGGCGGCAAAGTCGGGTGCGCCGTGGCTGTCGAGGGCTGCGACTTCACCGTCGATGATGCCGTCCGGCAGGGAGCGCGCCGCCTCGGCGACGGCCTGGAATTTCTCGGTCCAGTCGAGGCCCTTGCGCGTCCGCAAGGTGACGGTTCCGTCCTCGACGCGCATCTGGATGCGATAGCCATCGAATTTGATTTCATGCACCCAGCCTTCGCCCGCAGGCGGGCGGGCAACGCTGTCGCAGAGCTGCGGCGGAATGAATTCCGGCATGGGGGATGCGGCGGTCTTGGCCTTGCTGCCGGTTTTTGCCCCGCCCTTCGTTGTCGCCTTCGGCTTTGCCGTCTGCCTGGCTTTTGCAGCCTTCGGTTTCGGTTTGTCGGCCGCGCGTTCGTCGGCCGCCAGACCCTCGTTGCTGTCCCAGACCGCGTCGGACGACAGCGCTCCTTCGGCCAGCATGAAGGGCTTTGGCGGCTTGCCCTTGCCGGCAGCGATGGCGTCCATCGTCCGGCCCGAGGCAACCGAGCGATCTTTATCGAGAATTTTCTCGCCATGGGAATCGACGGCATGCTCGTCGTGATGCTTGATCAGCAGCCAGTTGGTGCGCTTGCCGCCGGTGCGGTCGTGCTTCATGCGGACCAGCACCCAGCTCCCGTGCAGCTTTTCGCCCTCCAGGCTGAACTTGAAATCGCCATCGGCAAAGGCCTGCTCGGGGGTCTTGTTGCCCTCCGGCTCCCAATAGCCCCGGTCCCACAACAGGACCGTGCCGCCGCCATATTGACCCTTCGGGATCGTGCCTTCGAAATCGCCGTAATCGAGCGGATGATCTTCCACTTCCACGGCCAGCCGCTTGTCCTGGGGATCGAGCGAGGGACCCTTGGTGACTGCCCAGGACTTGAAGACGCCGTCGAGTTCGAGCCGCAGGTCGTAATGCAGCCGTGTGGCGTCGTGCTTCTGGATGACGAAGCGCCGACGATTGGACGCGGCGATCTCGACCTCGCCACTCGGCTCCTGCGTCTTTTCGAAGTCGCGCTTGGATCGATAGGTCTTGAGATTGCCTGAGTCAGCCATGGTCGTCTCCAAAAACGGGGAGTATCCTTTCACAACGTGAAACTGCGGTCTTTGTTCTCACGCGGCAACGCTTCCCCGCCGACGCTTGACGCGACCGAGGGAGGCAATCCATTCGGACACCTTTGCCAGGCGCTCCGGCCCGGGTTCGGTTTCCAGCGCGGCGAACAAACGGTCCTCGCGCTGTGTCACCGATGGCTCACGCGTCCAGCGCTTCCACAGCGCCGCCGTCGGCGTGCCGCGGAAGGTCACGGCGGCGCCGAGCGGCCCGACATCGAGCTTGGCGATGTCGCTGGCCGTAGCCGTGATTCGCAGTTTCGCCAGCTGCAGCAGCAATTCGGTTGCCTCGGGCAGATCGCCGAAGCGGTCCGTCAGCTCGTCTGCAAAGTCCTCGATCGCCGTGGATGTCGTCAGCTTGAACAGCCGTGCATAGAGATTGATGCGGACCGAGGCGTCTTTGACGTAATCCTGCGGGATAGCGCCGACCACGCCGATGTTGATGTCGGGCGGACGCCGATGGGGGAGAGCATCGCCGCGCAGGCTGGCGACGGCGCTGGCCAGCATATGCTGGTGGAGGCTGACGCCGATCAGCTTCAGATGGCCTGCCTGGTCTTCGCCGACGAGATCGCCGGCGCCGCGCTGGTCGAGATCCCGGGCGCTGATGGCAAGCCCGTCGCCAAGCCGGTCATGCGTCACCATCGCATCCAGGCGCGCGGCGCTCTGCTCGGAGAGTTCCTCCTCCTCCGCCGTCAGCAGATAGACGATGCCCTGGGATCGACCACGCCCGACCCGGCCGCGCAGTTGGTGCAATTGTGCAAGGCCGAAGAGGTCGGCACGGAAAATCAGCATGGTGTTGGCGCTCGGAATATCGAGGCCGTTCTCGATGATGTTGGTGGAGAGCAGGACATCGCCCTCGCCGCGACCGAAGGCGACCATCGCCGCGTCCATCTCGGCGGCCGGCGTCTTGCCGTGGGCGACGACGAGGGTGAGCTCGGGCACCAGCTTTTCGAGCGTCTGCTTCAGCCCGTCGATGTCTTCGATGCGCGGCACGACGATGAAGCTCTGGCCGCCACGGCGCTTTTCGCGCATCAGCGCCACCTTGATCAGCGCCGGATCGAAGGCGCGGCGGAAGGTGCGGATGGGACGGCGGCGCACCGGCGGCGTGGTCAGGATGCTGACGTCCTGAATGCCGACCATCGCCGACTGAAGGGTCCGCGGAATGGGTGTCGCGGTCATGGCCAGCTGGTGCAGACCGGCTGCAAGCGCGCCCGTCTGCTGTTTGGCCTTGGCGCCGAAGCGATGTTCCTCGTCGATGATAACGAGGCCCAGATCGGCATAACCGACATCCTTGCCGAGAAGGGCCTGCGTGCCGATTACGATGGAGATGTCGCCCGACTTCAGCCTCTCCTTGACGTCGCGGGCAGTCGATGCGGAGACCAGTCGCGACAGCATCGCCACCTCGACGCCCATGCCGGCAAAGCGCCGCGTGAAGGTCTCGAAATGCTGGCGCGCCAGTACCGTGGTCGGCGCCAAAAGCACCACCTGCTTGCCGGCCAGCGCCACCGCAGCGGCGGCCCGCAGTGCAATCTCCGTCTTGCCGAAGCCGACATCGCCGCAGATCAGACGATTCATCGGCCGCCCCGAAGAAAGATCGGCAAGCACGTCGGCGATCGCCTGGCTTTGGTCGGGCGTTTCCGCATAGGGGAAGCGGGCGGCAAACTTGCGATAGTCGCCGCCGCGCGGAACGATGATGTCAGCGGCCTGGGTCTGCCGCTCCGAGGCAAGCGCGATCAGGTGTTTCGCCGTCGCTCTTATGTCCTTGGCGATCGCTACCTTCTTCATGGTCCAGGCGTCGGTGTGTAGCCGTTCGAGCGTGACGGCACCCTCATCCGATCCGTAGCGCCAGACATGGCCGAATTCCTCGATCGGCACGAGGATGGAATCCTCGCCGTGATAGTCGAGCCGCATGGCATCGCGCGCCACGCCCTCGATCTCGATGGTTTCCAGCGCGCGGAAGATGCCGAGGCCGTGGTCCTCGTGGACGACGAGATCGCCGACCGCAAGGTCAGGCTCCGCCAGAAGCGCGCTGCCCTTGGCTAAGGACGATGCCCGGCCGCCGAGGATATCGGCGACGGCAACGACGGCGACATGGGCAGCGTCGTCGACAAACCCCTCGGCGATGGCAAAGCGCCCCTCAAGCAGGGTGCCTTTTCTTGCCTTGATCGCCGCCTGCCAGTCATCGACGGCGAGGCTCGCGCCGTGGGATTTCTCCAGGCGACGCAGGAGGGACTGGATGCGGTCGTCATTGCCGGTGACGAGGACCGAAGAACCGGACGCCATCTGCTGCTGGACCCAGGCTGAAAAGGCCCGCCTCGGATTGCCGGATGCCATGAAGTCCGGCAGGCGGTCGATGCCGCCAAGATCGAGTTCGATCATCCGGTGCGCGCGCAGGGCAGCATCCCAATCGTTCCTGCCGAGATAGAGCGAGCCGGGCTTTTCCGGGCTGCCTTCGCCCTCGCGGAATGCCTCGCGCGCCTCCTCGATAATGTCGAGATAGAGGGTGAGGCGTTCGTCGAGCCCCGAAGCGAGGCAGATGTCCCAATCCGTCATGCCATCGAAGACGGTGTCCAAGCGGCCGTAGAACTGCGCGAGGCTGCGCGCCGGCAATTCACCCGTCGCAGGCTGCATCGGCTCATCCCGCACCTCTTCGATCCATTCCGAGGCCGGCCCGGCGACCAGCGTTTCGACCGTCTCGATGCTGCGCTGACTGACCGGATCGAAGGTCCGGATCTCGCCGATCTTTCCCGCTTCGTCGAGGTGAATGCGCAGCGGCTGGCTGCACGCCGGCGGAAACAGGTCCACCATCTCCTCGCGAAAGGCGATCTCGCCGGGCTCGTCGACGATCTCGTCGAGGATATAGCCCATGCCCAAGG
>Ga0070670_100001063_pt1 | contig 21793 bp, 22 predicted proteins | sample KBSS63metaG_FD_64665 | JGI IMG/M metagenome (GOLD analysis project Ga0070670, IMG submission 64665) | Switchgrass rhizosphere microbial communities from Kellogg Biological Station, Michigan, USA - KBS S6-3 metaG | ecosystem: Host-associated > Plants > Roots > Rhizosphere > Soil ... | reverse complement strand
TGCAGGGGGCGACACTCGTGCACACTCGACGACTGGGCAATTCCGATCTACACATCACGCTGGTGGGCTTCGGCGCCTGGGCCATTGGCGGTGGCGACTGGATGTTCGGCTGGGGCCCGCAGGACGATGCGGACTCCGTGAAGGCGATCCACCGAGCGGTCGACCTCGGTATCAACTGGGTCGACACGGCGGCGGCGTATGGCCTCGGGCATTCCGAGGAAGTCGTTGCCCGGTCGCTTCGCGAAATGCCGGCGTCGCGGCGGCCGTATGTGTTCACGAAGTGCAGCCTCGTGTGGGACGCTACGCGCACGTTGTCGCACAGCCTGCGGCCCGACTCGCTGCGCAAGGAAGTCGACGGAAGCCTGTCGCGCCTCGGCGTCGATGCGATCGACCTGTATCAGATTCACTGGCCCCGCTGGGGCGCTTCGGCGGCCGGACACGATCCCGGTCCCGTTGACGAGGCATGGCGGACACTCGAGGACATCAGAAAGGAAGGCAAGGTCCGCCACATCGGCGTCTCGAACTTCACGGTGGCCGACCTGGAAGCCGCGTCCGATGTCGCGCCCGTGACGAGCCTGCAGCCGCCCTACTCGGCGCTGCGGCGCGACATCGAGCAGGACGTCCTGCCATGGTGCCAGGCGCACGGCGTAGGCGTCATCGTCTACTCGCCGATGCAGTCGGGGCTGCTGACTGGCGCCATGACGCGCGAGCGCTTCGCGTCGCTGGCGACGAGCGACTGGCGCCGGAAAGCGAAGTACTTCCAGGAGCCTTATTTCACGCAGGGGCTCGAGCTGGTCGAGCGTCTGCGCACCGTGGGGTCGAAGTACGGCAGGTCGCCGAGCGAAACCGCCATCGCGTGGACGTTGAAGCACCAGGCCGTCACCGCGGCCATCGTTGGCGCCCGCCGCCCCGAACAACTCGACGGCATCGTCGGTGCTGCCGACTTCACGCTCAGCGACGAAGACATGCGCACGATCGGATAGTACCCGTGCTGAGTGCTTGATGCTACGTGCCGAGTGCGGTGCTGCGTGCTGGGTGCCATGTGCACAGCACTGAGCACCGCAGCACGGCACGCAGCACGGGCACCACGCACCGCAACGCGGCACAAGGCACGCAGCACCGCACCAGGCACCCGGCACCAAGCACGGATACTGTCCTACTACCAGGCTCCAAAGAACCCGTCGCGCGATTCGATCTCGACGGGGACCCCGAAGGCTTCGGACAGCACGGCGCTCGTGAGGACATCAGCTTTCGGCCCATCGCGATAGACCCGGCCATCCTTCAACACCACAACGCGATCGATCTCCGGAACGATGTCAGGCAGGTGGTGTGTGACGAGGATGATGTTGGTGCCGCGCTGCGCCAGCGCGCTCAGCCGTGAGGTGAAGTCGCGGCAGGCGCGAAGGTCCAGGCTGTTGGTCGGCTCATCCAATACCAGCGCCTGCGGGCGATGAGCCAGGGCTCGCGCGACCAGCACCCGGCGGGCCTCCCCCGACGACAGCTCGTTCACCTGACGCCCCGCGAGGTGGGCGGCCTCCATGATGTCGAGCGCCGCTCGGGCCCGCGCTTCCATGTCGGGCAGCACCGTGTGGTGCGGCCACAGACCCACGGCGCCGAAGAAGGCCGAAAGCACCAGCTCGCGCCCGGTGATCGGCCTCGTGCAAGTCGCCATCAGATCGTTGGTCACAATCCCGAGGTGCTCGCGCAGCTCCGAGAGCACCCAGCGGTCTCGTCCCAGCACGCGGAGCGCGGCGTCGGGCGCGACGACAGGGTACAGCTCTCGAGTGACGAGCTTGATGAGCGTCGACTTGCCCGAGCCGTTCGGCCCAAGAATCGCGACGTTCTGCCCCGCTGGAATGGTGAGCGAGAATCGATCCAGGACTCGCGTCAGGTCGCGGTAAACGGTCAGGTTGCTGAACTCGAGCAGCGGAGCTGGCACGACCGAGAACTCTACCACCCGCCATCAACCGCACCCTCCGACCCCATGAACCCCCGAACCCCCGGGGGCAGTGATACGCTTTCCTCTCATGTCCGTTCATCACGTCAGCCGCCGCAGTTTTCTGCAGTCCGTCGCCGGCGCCGCCGTGGCCGGGCCGTTCCTGAGCCGAGGAATACGCGCGGCCCAGACCGTCCGCCATGCCAGCATCGGCTCGTCGGGCCAGGCGTTCTCCGACATCATGTCGTTCGCCGAGCACCCCGCGTTCGACCTGGTGGCCGTCGCCGACGTCGACTTGTGCAAAGTCGATCAAGTGCTGGTCAAGTTCCCGAAAGTCCGCGTCTACCAGGACTGGCGCGAGCTGTTGAAGAAGGAACGCGACCATATCGATTCGGTCAACGTGTCGACACCGGATCACATGCACTGCATCGTGGCGGTGGAGGCGCTGAAGCGCAACAAGCCCGTGTACGTGCAGAAGCCGCTGTGCAACACGCTGCACGAAGTGCGCCTGCTCACCGATCTGGCGCGCAAGCGCGGCCTCACGACGCAGATGGGTATCCAGGTGTCGTCATCGAAGGACCAGCGCTACGGCGAAGCGCTGGTGCGAAGCGGCATCGTCGGCAAGATCAAGGAAGTCCACACGTTCTCGAACAAGAGCTGGGGCGACGACAAGCCGCTGGTCGACCGAGTGGATGCAGTGCCACCGACACTCGACTGGGATCAGTGGCTCGGCGTCGCGGAGGCGCGACCCTTCAAGCGCGACGTTTACCACCCCGGCGAGTGGCGCAGGCGCGTTGGCTTCGGCACCGGCACGCTCGGCGACATGGGGTGCCACATCTACAGCCCGCCGTATCGCGCGCTGGGACTGACCTCGCCGATCAGCGTCATGGCATCCGGCCCCGCGCCGGGCGCGGAGAGCTGGGCAAAGCGCGCGAAGGTCAAGCTGACCTACCCGGGTACGCAGTACACCGCGGGCAACACGGTGGACGTCTGGTGGTACGACGGCGGGGAGATGCCGCCGGCCTCGATCCTCGAGCCGGTGGGCACGCGCGTGCCAGAGCAGGGGAGCATCGTCATCGGTACCGACGGGATTATCGTCCTGCCGCACACCAGCGCGCCGGCGTTCGTGCTGCCGGCCGACAAGGGCGCGAACCTGCCGACGATCGATTTGGCCGAGCGCGATCACTACGCGGAGTTCCTCGAGGCGGTGCTGGCGGGTGGCAAGACGCAGTGCTCCGCCGGCTTCGATTACGCGGGCCCGCTCACCGAATCGGTGCTCATCGGCAACGTCGCCGCGCGTTTCCCGGGAGAGACACTTGCATTCGACGGCAAGGCGCTGCGCTTCACCAACAAGGCCGAAGCGAATCAGTACCTGACGCGGACTTATCGGAAGGGCTGGACGATTCGTACGTAGGCCGGTCGCTACCAGTCGGGCGAATCGAGCCGGTACTGGTGCCTGATGTCGCGCGCCTGTCCGGGGTACACACCCGCGCGGCGGGCGGAGTCGGCGGCATCGCTCATGAGCCGCCTGAACTTCAGCGCCGCGGCCTTGAGGTCGCTGTAGTAGTCGCTGCAGCCTGCCGACACCTTGCCGTCGTCGAAGCCTTCCCAGATGGCGAACCAGTCGCGATCGCCGTGCGAAGACGGACCGCGGCCGGAAAGGCATTGCCCGACGAGCGTCTCCCAGGATCGATCGATCTGATCGGCTTTCTTCGCCGCTTCCGAGATGAACCGCTCGTAGCCTTCGGTGGCGTCGTTACGATCCGCGTCAGGATCGGATGCCGGCGTGCTGTTCATCGAGTCCACCATGCGCCGTCCAGACGAGGCAGGTGCGCTTCCGTCGAGCATCGCGCGGACGTGCTCCGCCGCGACGCCGAACCCGAGCGACTCGGCCTGTCCCGTCAGCTTCATCGTCGCCACGGCGACGACGCGGCCGCTGTGATCCAGCAGAGGGCCACCACTGTTTCCGGGGTTGATCGCGGCATCCGTCTGGATCAGCGTCACCTGGCCCACGCGGCGCAGGCTGCTCACGATGCCGCGCGTGACCGTGTTCTGCAGGCCCATGGGCGATCCGATCGCGACGATCTCCTGCCCTGCCCTGACGTCGGTTGACGATCCAAGCGGCAACACGGGTTGCCCGGCCTTCGCCTTCGACACGTGCAGGACCGCGAGATCCAGATCCGTGTTGCGCGAGGTAACCATCGCCGGCGTCTGATCGCCAGCCCCGCCGCGCAGCGTCACGTAGGTTGCGCCCTCGACCACGTGCGCGTTGGTGATGACGGTGTCGTTCGAGACGAAGAAGCCGGTGCCGCGCCCCTCGGTGGTGTCGACGAGCACGACAGCCGGTATGGCGCTGCTCACGACGTCTTCGACGGACCGCGGCGAGACAGTCCCGCGAGCCGCGGTGTCCGCGGGTGGCGCGGCTGACGGTTTGGCGGACGGCGTCGCCTGTGTGAACAACGTAGGGTCGCTGGGCCACTGCGGCTCACCTGGTTTGGGATCGCCGGACGCTGTGGCTTCAATCGGCTGTGGCGTCTCACCGGGCGCCGGCGTGTGAGCAGCAGCGGGTGGCGCCGGAGTCGGGCGGAGGAACACGTAGGCTATGCCAACGCCAGCGGCAAGCGCGGCGGCCATCAGCAGCAGCGTCGAGAACCCCCGGGCCGGCTTGGGCGGTGCGGTGACGACCGGGGGCGCGACGGGCATTTCAGGCGCGCCGATCGTCACCGACTCTTCGCTGCCGGTGCGCTGGTGCCCACAACGGCATACGTCCACCGTGCAGGGCACGGAACGACTGCATTTCGGGCATCGCCAGGCAGTGATTGCGGCCACGTCAGACCTTCCCGATGGGTTATCGGCCGTTCGTGGCCGAGGTTGACGTCACGTCCTCCAGCAAGTCGGCATCGAGCGTCCAGGGACCCTGGAGGGACGTCGCGCCGGTGAGGCGGGCAAGGCGGGTCAGGAACTCGATTCTGGGGATTGCCCGGGCGCCGAAGGTGGAGAGGTGGCGTGTCTGCTGCTGGCAGTCGATCAGGTCGAACCCCCAGCGCCGGAGCTGCGTAACGAGCGCAACGAACGCCACCTTGGACGCATCGGTCACCCTCGCGAACATCGACTCGCCGAAGAACACACGCCCAATGGCAATCCCGTACAGACCGCCGGCAAGTTCGCCGCCTATCAGCGTCTCAATCGAGTGCGCGTATCCGGCGCGGTGGAGACCGACGTAGGCGTCGATCATCTCGGGCGTGATCCAGGTGCCGGTCTGATCGGGACGCGGTTCCGCGCACGCTTCCATGACGGTCCGAAAGGCGCTGTCGGCACGGATGTCGAAGCCGCCGCGGCGGAACGTGCGCTTCAGCGATCGCGACACGTGCAGCTCGCCTGGCATCAGCACCATCCGCGGGTCGGGCGTCCACCAGAGGACCGGTTCGCCAGGGTTGAACCACGGGAAGCACCCGCGACGGTAGGCGTCGACCAGGCGCGTCATCGACAGCCCGCCGCCGGCGGCGAGCAGGCCGTTCGGGCGTCGAAGGGCGCGCTCCGGCGGCGGCAGCGGATCGTCGGGCTCGAGCCACGGAATCTTCATCACCGTCCGGGCGGACAGGCGCAGCGGCGCCTGGGGGCAGTGCCGTGCTCGCCCCGCTCGCCCCTGCTAGCCTCTGCCCGGCCCGGGTTTGAACCCGCCGAGGAAACGATCGACCCGCTCCAGCACGTCGGTCAGGTACGCGCGATCGCCGCCTTCCAGCTCGGTCGTGCACCAGGTGGCGAATGGCGCGTCTGCCAGGGCGGCGCGCACGGCCTGCCAGTCGATGTCGCCCTCGCCGATGTTCTTCCACTCGAACTTGCCGCTCTCGCGGTCGACGCGGAAATCCTTCAGGTGCAGACGCGAGATGCGCTTGCCGAGCGTGCGGATCCAGTCCTGGGGATAGCCGTAAAGAACGACGTTGCCGACATCCATGTAGGCCTTGATCCACGGCGACCGGAACTCGTCGATGTAGCGGGTGAACTCCAGCGGGCTGAGGAGAAACTTGTTCCAGACCTCCTCGATGCCAATCTTGACCTTGAACCCGTCCGCCAGCGGCACGAGCTGCTCCTTGATCACCTGGGTCGAGCGCGCCCACGCGTCGGCATAGGACGTCGCCGGGTTCACGACGGCCGGTACCAGCAGCACAATCTCGGCCTTCCACAGCGCGGCGTTGGTGAGCGAGGTTTTCATGCCGGCAACGCTCTTGCGCACGACGTCGGGGTCCGGGCTCGAGATCGGGTACTTCCAGTGAGCCATGTTCATCACGGAGTGGATCACCAGCCCGGTTTCCTGCGACGCGTGCGCCACCTGCTCGGCCGCCGCCTGGTCCTCCATCGTCTGCATCTCGATGCCGTCGAACCCGATGTCCTTGGCCAGGGCAAAGCGCTCCTTCCAACCGAGGTTCTCGGGCAGCATCGACACCAGCACCGCGCGCTTGATGTGGACGGGCGGCAAGGAAGCCGTGGCCTGACCTGCGGCAGCCTGCTCACCGGCATCGCGGGCCCTGGCCTTCGAAGGGTCGATCAACGTCGCCATGGGAAGGGCCGCGGCGGTTTTCAGCAAATCTCGACGTGAAAAGCTGTGGGACATGACGCTCCTCGCGCCGCTCTGAGGCGGACGGTGGGACGGATTCTACAGAAGTCCATGGACCTATGGACCTATGGACTTATGGCCCGCGAGCCGCGCTCTGAGCGCGGCCAGCGTGGTGTCGGCCAGCGACGTGAGGACGAGGTCGGGCGACGGCATCGGCAGCGGGCGCGTCAGCGCGTTGGGGACGGCCACCGCCCACATCCCGGCCGCATGGGCGGCGCGCAGGCCGTTGGGCGAGTCTTCGAATACCAGGCAGCGGTCGGCAGCGACGTCCATCCGTTGCGCCGCCAGCAGGAACAGGTCCGGCGCCGGCTTGACAGCTTTCACGTCGTCTCGCGTGCAGACGGCGTCGAAGCTGCCGCGCAGGCCGTGGCGCTCCAGCCACGGGGTGACCCATGTGCTGGTGCTGCTGGAGGCGACAGCCGTGCGGATCCCGAGCGCGCGCGCTTCGGCGAGTCGGTCGGCCACGCCCGGCAGGAGCGGCTCGCTTTCGCACCGCCGCCAGTGCTCCTCGCTGACCCGCGGCGCCCATTCCTCGCGCGACAACCGCGTGCCGGTCATCGCGGCCAGCTCGGCATAGGGATCGAAGCCGTTGTGGGTCCCAAGCGCATGTTGCCAGGCCCCCATCGTCAGCTCGGCCCCGTGGTCGCGGTAGATCTCCTCCCAGATGCGGAAGATGGGCGTTTCGCTGTCGATGATGAGGCCGTCGAAGTCGAAAATGACGGCGTCGAATGACACGGCAATCATTGTAGCGGGTGCGCCACTTGCGGCTGGGCGCGTCACCCGGCTACTCTCAGAGCGTCGAACGGAAGGGGACCCGCGATGATTCGATCTCGAGTGCTTGCGCTGACGGCGTTCGCCGGCATTCTTGCCGCCTCCGGTCAGGCCCGGGCGCAGCAGCAGCCCGCCAACCCTGCCATCGAGGACTGGAAGCCCGAGAAGCTGGTCAACGTCGAAATCCTGCCGAAGACCATGCCGGCTGACGACGTGATCAAGGTGATGAAGGGGTTCAACGCGGCGTTGAACGTCGACTGCGTGTTCTGCCACAAGGGGCAGGTCGGCAAGCCCTGGTCGACCTACGATTTCACCGACACCGGCAAGAAACGCTATGAAACCGCGCGACTGATGATGCGCACGACCAACGACCTGAACGACAAGTTCAAGGAACTGGGCGACATGGACGACCCGACCAAGGTCGCCTGCGCCACCTGCCACCGCCGTTCGCGCCATCCCGAAATCGAGCCGCCGGCGGGCCCGGCCAAGCCCGAAGGCCCGGAGAAGCCGGGCAAGTAGTCTGCGACGTTACGGGAGGTTGGGGAGAGTTGCGCGGGATTGCTGTCCAACCCCCCCTAACCTCGCAACCGTCGCAACCTCCCGCTACCCTCCCCAACCCAACCCCACCCGACCCCACCCAACCCCACCCAACCCCACCCAACCCTCCCCAACCCCACCCAACGCCACTCAACCCCACGCAACCCCGGAGTTGACCTCTATCCCACCACGCCCTAAACTAGGACTGTAATAGTCGGATATAGAGGGGCGCGGAAAAACCAGCAATGCTCAGGCTTTCCAAGAAAACCGACTACGCCCTGATTGCCCTGACTTATGTGACGTCGCTCGGCAACAAGGCGGCGAGTGCACGTGAGATCGCGGAAAAACACGACGTGCCGGTCGAACTGCTGGCGAAGGTGCTGCAGCGGCTGGTGCAACGGGGCGTGCTGAAGTCTCAGCAGGGCATCCACGGCGGGTACCTGCTGTCGCGGGCGGCCGACACCGTCACGGTGGCCGAGGTGGTGGAAGCCATCGACGGCCCGCTGCAGCTGACCGTCTGCGGCACGACGGACGAGCGCTGCGAGCAGTTCAGCAAGTGCAACATCAAGGATCCGCTCCACCGCATTCGCGACCGAATCATCGGGGCACTCGGGGCGTGCACGATTGCGGAGCTCGCCGCGGACCGTCACGACGAACCCGTGGCGATGCCGATTGCAACCGGCGGCCTGGCCGTCGCGGGCAGAGCATCAACGCTTGTCCGTCGACCGTAGCCGGTAGCCCGTAGCCCGTAGCCCTTGGAATTGTCGTCATGGTGCAGATCACGGAAAACGCCTCGAAGCAAATCCTGAAGATGCTCGCGAAGAACGGGCTGCCGGGCGGCGGCCTGCGCGTGGGGCTCCGGGCAGGCGGGTGCTCAGGCTACGAGTACACCTTCGCCTGGGAAGAGACGCCCCGCCAGGACGATCACGTCTTCGACGGGCCCGAAGGCGCGCGTGTGTTCGTCGACCCGCGCAGCTTACGTCTGATCGACGGCACGGTGCTCGACTACGACACCAACCTGGTGAGCAAGGGATTCATGTTCAACAACCCGAACGCAAAAAGCACCTGCGGGTGCGGCACGAGTTTCAGCGCATGAGCACCTCTACCGAGACCATCGAGCAGCTCGCGACTCGCGAGTACAAGTACGGCTTCGTCACCGACATCGAAACCGACACGATTCCGCCTGGCCTGAACGAGGACGTGATTCGGGCCATCTCGGCGAAGAAGCACGAGCCGGAGTGGCTGCTCGATTTCCGCCTGAAGGCGTACCGGGCCTGGCTCGACATGAAAGAGCCGACCTGGCACAACGTCCACTACGACCCGATCGACTACCAGGCGATCAGCTACTACTCGGCGCCGAAGAAGAAGCCGGTGCTGAACAGCCTGGACGAGGTCGACCCGGAGCTGCGCAGCACCTTCGCGAAGCTCGGGATTCCGCTCGAGGAACAGAAGCTGCTCTCCGGCGTCGCCGTGGACGCGGTGTTCGACTCGGTCTCGGTCGCGACGACGTTCCGCGGCAAGCTGGCCGAGCTCGGCATCATCTTCTGCTCGTTCAGCGAGGCCGTGCAGGAACACCCGGAGCTGGTGAAGAAGTACCTCGGCTCGGTCGTGCCCTACACGGACAACTTCTTCGCGACGCTCAACTCGGCCGTCTTCACCGATGGCAGCTTCGCGTACATCCCGAAGGGCGTACGGTGCCCGATGGAGCTGTCGACGTACTTCCGCATCAACGCGGCCAGCACGGGACAGTTCGAGCGGACGCTGCTCATCGCCGAAGCAGGCGCATACGTCAGCTACCTCGAAGGCTGCACGGCGCCCATGCGCGACGAGAACCAGCTCCACGCGGCCGTCGTCGAGCTGGTGGCGCTCGATGACGCGACCATCAAGTACTCGACCGTGCAGAACTGGTATCCGGGCGACAAGGAAGGCCGTGGCGGCATCTACAACTTCGTGACCAAGCGCGGCGCGTGCCGCGGGCGGCGCTCGAAGATCACGTGGACCCAGGTCGAGACCGGCTCGGCGATCACCTGGAAGTACCCGAGTTGCCTGCTGATTGGCGATGGCTCGATCGGCGAATTCTACTCGGTGGCGACGACGAACAACCGCCAGCAGGCCGACACGGGCACGAAGATGATCCACCTCGGCAAGAACACGCGGAGCACGATCGTCTCGAAGGGCATCTCGGCGGGCCGCGGGCAGAACACCTATCGCGGGCAGGTGAAGATCGGGGCCAACGCCCAGGGCGCGCGCAACTACTCGCAGTGCGATTCGCTCCTCATCGGCGACCGCTGCGGCGCGCACACGTTCCCATATCTCGAGATCAAGAACGCCTCCGCGCAGGTTGAGCACGAGGCATCGACCTCGAAGATCGGCGAAGACCAGATCTTCTACTGCCGTCAGCGCGGCATCTCGACCGAAGACGCGGTGAACATGATCGTCAGCGGCTTCTGCAAGGACGTGTTCCGCGAGCTGCCGATGGAGTTCGCCGTCGAGGCGCAGAAGCTCCTCAGCATCTCCCTCGAAGGCAGTGTTGGGTAGACGACGTTGGGTGGGGTTAGGAGACGTTGAGTGACGTTGGGTGGGGTTGCGAGACGTTGGGTGACGTTGGGTGGGGTTGCGAGACGTTGGCTGACGTTCGGTGGGGTTGCGAGACGTTGAGTGACGTTCGGTGGGGTTCCGTGAAGTCGTAGGGCCGAACTTCAGTTCGGCCGTCTGAGGATTCTTTCCAATGCTTGAAATCAGAGACCTGAAGGCCAAAGCCGAGGATCGCGAGATCCTGAAGGGCATCACTCTCACTGTGAAGCCCGGCGAGGTGCACGCGATCATGGGGCCCAACGGCTCGGGCAAGAGCACGCTGGCGCGCGTGCTGGCAGGCCATCCGGCCTACGAAGTGACAGGTGGAACCGTCACGTTCAACGGCAAGGACCTGCTGGACCAGGATCCGGAGGAGCGCGCCTGCGAGGGCGTGTTCATGGCCTTCCAGTACCCGGTCGAGATTCCCGGCGTGAACAACTCGTACTTCCTGAAGGCGGCGCTCAACGCGCAGCGGAAGTACCGCGGCGAGCAGGAGCTCGATGCGATGGAGTTCCTGGAGCTTGTCGAGGACCGGCTGAAGGTGCTGCACATCGACAGCGAGCTGATGCGGCGGCCCGTGAACGAGGGCTTCTCGGGTGGCGAGAAGAAGCGCAACGAGATCTTCCAGATGCTCGTGCTCCAGCCGACGCTCAGCATCCTTGACGAGACCGACTCGGGCCTCGACATCGACGCGCTGAAGACCGTGGCCGAGGGCGTGAACGCGATGCGGCACCCGGAGCGTTCGACCGTGGTGGTCACCCACTACCAGCGGCTGCTCAACTTCATCGTCCCCGACTTCGTGCACGTGCTGAGCGACGGCCGGCTGGTGCGATCGGGCGGCAAGGAACTGGCGCTCGAGCTCGAGGAAAAAGGCTACGGCTGGCTGGAGGGCGTGCCGGCATGAGCTCCGTGGTCACTCAGAGCTCGGGCCGGATCCAGCGATATCTCGCGCAGTTCGAGGTGCAGTCGGACCGGCGTCCGGCTGGCCCGGCGTGGCTCGAATCGCGGCGGCGCGCCGCCATTGCCCGATTCGCGGCGCTCGGCTTCCCGACGACTCGGGACGAGGAGTACCGGTTCACGAACATCGGGCCCATCGCCGAGACCGACTTCCGGCACCCCGCCTCCGGCACCCACGTCGATAGCGCCGAGTTTGCCGAACACCTGTACGGCGAAGCGGTGGCTGCCGAGCTGGTGTTCGTCGACGGGCGTTTCGTGGTGGCGCTGTCCTCGGTCGATCGCCTGCCGACGGGTGTGACGGCGGGCAACCTGACGGAGGTCCTCAAGCGGACGCCGGAGCTCTGCCAGCCGGCGCTCGGCGCGCTGGCCGGGGAAGACGACTCGGCGCTGACGGCGCTGAACCTCGCGTTGTTCGAGGATGGCGCGGCGGTGCACGTCGGCCGCGGCGTGGTGGTGGACTCCCCCATCAACCTCGTGTTCGTCACCACGGGCAGCGCGGCGCCGACGGCGAGCTTTCCACGGGTGCTGCTCATCGCGGGCGAGCACAGCCAGAGCCGGTTCATCGAGACGCACGTCGGCCTTGGCGGCGGCACGCACTTCTCGTGTGCCGTGACCGAGGTGGTCGCGGGTGCCGATTCGGTGCTGGATCACGATCGCCTGCAGATCGAGCGGCCGGACGGATTCCACTACTGCCGGCTGCAGGTGCAGGCGGCGCGCGGCGCGACGTTCCGCTCGCATGCGTTTTCGCTGGGCGGCGCGATCGTCCGCAACGACCTGGGCGCCGTGCTCGCCGGCCCGGGCGTCGACTGCACGCTGAACGGCCTCTATCTCGCGGATGGCACCACTGTGGTGGACAACCACACGACGATCGACCATGCCGAGCCGCACTGCAGCAGCCACGAGGTCTACAAGGGCATCCTCGGCGGCAGGGCCCGCGGCGTGTTCAACGGCAAGATCATCGTTCGGCAGGACGCGCAGAAGACCGATGCGAAGCAGACGAACAAGGCGCTGCTTCTCTCGGATACGGCGCAGATCAACACGAAGCCGCAGCTCGAGATCTTCGCCGACGATGTGAAGTGCACGCATGGAGCGACGATCGGGCAGCTCGACGCCGACGCGATGTTCTACCTGCAGGCCCGGGGCATCTCGCGCGCCGACGCGCGCGCCCTGCTGATTCGGGGATTCGTGGGCGACATCGTGAACCGCGTGGCGTTCGCGCCGCTGCGCGAGCGGCTGGACGGCTGGCTGCTGGCGCAGCTCCCGACTGACGTGACGGTTTAGGCATTTGCCGAGCTGAAGCTCGGCCCTACGACTGCTCGGCCATGACACCAATGACGAAGTTAGCCGACGCCGCCGTGACGTTCGATGTGCAAAAGGTCCGCGGGGACTTCCCGATCCTCGCTGAGACCATCCACGGCCGGCGGCTCGTGTATCTCGACAACGCGAACACCACCCAGAAACCACGGCAGGTCCTGGACGCGCTCGATCAGTACTACCTGCACGCCAACGCGAACATCCACCGGGCGACTCACCTGCTGAGCGAGCGCGCGACGGAGGCGTACGAGGGCACGCGCGCCACCGTGAAGCGGTTCATCAACGCCGCCGACACGCGCGAGGTCGTTTTCACCAAGGGCTGCACCGAGGGCATCAACCTGGTGGCATCGAGCTGGGGCCGCTCGAATCTCCGCGCCGGCGACGAGGTACTCGTCACCTGGATGGAGCACCACTCGAACATCGTGCCGTGGCAGCTGGTGTGCGAGCAGACCGGTGCGACGCTGAAGGTCTGCCCCATCACGGATCGTGGCGAGCTGGACCTCGACGCCTTCGATCGGCTGCTGGCTTCGAAACCGAAGCTGGTCTCGATGATCCACGTGAGCAACTCGCTCGGGACCATCAACCCGGTCGCCAACCTCACCGCCCGTGCGAAGGCCGCAGGCGCCGTGGTCCTCGTGGACGGTGCGCAGGCCGTCGCCCACATGCCGGTGGACGTGCAGGCGATCGGCTGTGACTTCTACACGTTCTCGGGCCACAAGATCTACGGCCCTACCGGCACCGGCGTGCTGTACGGCCGCGCCGCGCTGCTCGACGCGATGCCGCCCTACCAGGGCGGGGGCGACATGATCGCGTCGGTGACCTTCGAGAAGACCGACTACAACGTGCTGCCGTACAAGTTCGAGGCGGGCACGCCGAACATCGCCGGCGTCGTGGGCCTCGGTGCGGCGCTGCGCTACGTCGAGAGCCTCGACCGCTCCGGCGCGCAGGCGCACGAGGACGCGCTGCTGGCGGAAGCCACTGCCCGCGTGCGCAGCATCTCCGGCGTGCGCATCCTGGCCGAAACGGCGCGGCGCTCGAGCGTGCTCTCGTTCGTCGTCGACGGCGTGCACCCGCACGACATCGGCACGATTCTCGATGCCGAGGGCATCGCGGTGCGCACGGGCCAGCACTGCGCGCAGCCGGTGATGGACCGCTACGGCGTCCCGGCGACGGTCCGCGCGTCGATCGGCATCTACAACACAGGCGATGAGATCGCGCAGCTCGTGGCGGGCCTCCACAAGGTTCGCGAGGTGTTCGGCTGATGTCGGATCTACGCGAGCTGTACCAGGAAGTGATCCTCGACCACAACCGGCGGCCGAGGAACTATCACGCGATCGAGCGCCCGTCGCGCACGGCGAAGGGACACAACCCGCTCTGCGGCGATCGGCTGACCCTGTACCTCATGCTCGAGAACGACCGCATCACCGACGTCGGCTTCGAAGGATCGGGCTGCGCGATCTCGAAGGCGTCGGCGTCGCTGATGACCGAGGCCGTGAAGGGCAAGACCGTCGCCGAGGCCGAATCGCTGTTCAGCCGCTTCCACGAGCTCGTAACCACGCCCCCTGATCTCCCCGCGAAGACCGAGGGCCTCGGTAAGCTTGCCGTCTTCGCGGGCGTTCGCGAGTTTCCCGCGCGCGTGAAGTGCGCCAGCCTGGCCTGGCACACGTTGAAGAACGCCGTCGAGGCCGCCGACGACGTGGCGAAGACCGAAGACGAGGCGCGATGAAGCCCCTTCCAGTGATCCAACCACAGTCCCCAGAGGCGACATCGCCGACCGGCGATTCGAAGACCGGCCACCTGGTCCGCGATGCCGCGCAAACGTCGACGCTCGAACCGAAGGTACGAGCGGCCATCAAGACGGTGTTCGACCCCGAGATCCCGGTCAACGTCCACGACCTCGGGCTCATCTACGACGTCATCGTCGATGCCAACGCCGTCGTCGGCGTGGTGATGACGCTGACGGCGCCGGCCTGCCCCGCGGCCCAGTGGCTCCCCGGCCAGGTCGAGCAGGCCGTGAAGGGCGTCGAGGGTGTCACCGGCGCCCTCGTCGACGTCGTGTTCGACCCGCCCTGGAGCAAGGACAGGATGTCAGAGGCCGCCAAGCTTCAGCTCGGCCTCTGGTAAGTCACGCCCGCGGTGTATGCTTCTGGCATCGCGCGCCTCATGCCTGCCACGCTGCCCAACCCGTCACCGCGAATCAGTACCTTCAACGGTCTCTCCGATGACGTCGTCAACTACTGCCTCGAGCACGCGGAGCTGGCCACAGCGCGGCGCGGTGAGCTGCTGACTCAGCAGGGCGAGCCCGCGCGGCTCGTCTACGTCATCAAGTCCGGCTACGCGAAGTTTCTCTCCACCTCTCCGGACGGCCACGAGGTACTCGCCGGCATCGCCGGGCCGTTCGACGTGTTCGGCCAGGCCGCGGCGAGCGAGCACATGCGCGCCTACCTGGTAACCACCACCGCGCTCACGCCGATGGAGCTGGTGACCTGGTCGCGCGCGAAGGCGCTGGAGCTGGCGAACAGGTTCCCGGAGATCCACTCGCGGCTCGACGCCCAGATGATCGCCAACCTGGATCTCGTGCTCGGGCGCCTGCATACGGTGAGCGAGGGGCACGTGCCGCAGCGGCTGACGCGCGCGCTGCTGGAGCTGGCCGAGCGCCACGGAGACAAGCAGCCCCGAGGCGTCTCGATCAACCCGCCGCTGACGCGCCAGGACATGGCGGCTCTGACGGGCACCACCCTCTACACGGTGAGCCGGCTGCTGGCCGACTGGGAGCATCGGGGGTTCGTCGCCACCTCACGCGGGCACGTGCAATTACTGAATTTACAGGCGCTTAAAGACATCGCGGCGAGCCCTGAGGAACACTGACCGCCGAGTTTGCGCCCGCGCAACGACCGATAGTTCTCCTGCCCGCTACTCTCGAGGACATGAATGAAGTCCTCAAGTCTTTCAGCGTGGCCGAGTGTGACCCTGAGTGGCAGAATCGGCCCGTCAGCGCCATCGCCACGCACATCAGCAACGTGTACCACGAGTACACGCGCGACCGCCTGCCGTTCATCACCAGCCTCGCCACGCGCGTGGCGACGATTCCCGGTGAGCGCCGGACGCCCTTGGTGCCGGCTCTCAACGCCCTGATCTCGCAGTTGCGCGACGCCGTCGAGACCCACGCTTGGACGGAGGACGACCTGTTGTTCCCCGTGCTGGTCGCGCACGAGCATCCCAGCATCCTGGCAACGTCGGTCTCGCGTCAGGACCTGCAGCGCCTGGTCGATACGCTGGCGTCCGAGCACATTCGCATCCGGCAGATCATCAGTGCGCTCGACGAGCTGACCGGCGGCTTCAAGACGCCGGCGGGCGCTCCCGTGGAGGTCGACGATCTCGTGCACCTGGTGAAGGAACTCACCGAGTCCCTGATCGAGGAACTGGACCTCGAGGATCGCTGCCTGCTGCCGCGCGCAAGGGAGATCGCCGCCGGCCACGCCTAGTCCGCCGCGGAGACGGGAGAATTTCGCCACGGAGCCACGGAGAACGCGGAGGATTCTCTGGGATCGCCACGGAGGCACAGAGAACACAGAGCACTTTCCTGGATCGCCACGGAATCGCGGAAATCACAGAGACACTTTTGGAGCAGAACTTTAGTTCTGCTCGTCCCCTACAGAGCTCTGCTCATCCGCTACAGAGACAGAATCGCCTGCCACACCTCGTCGTCCACCGGCACGCCGAGGCGGCGGTTCTCTTCGCGAACCTTGAGGACCGACTCGCCGGGGTAGCGCGCGGGCGAACCGTCGGCGGCGGGCACGGCCGAGTGCAGGTCGTCGATCACGGCCGTCACCAACTGCGCGACGGCGTCGGGTCCTCCGGGGCGGCTGACGTCGATCACCAGAAACACCTGCGACAGGCCCGACTCCTCCTCTTCCTTCCCGATCTCGTGCGTCGTCTGGCCGCCTGACAGCACGGCCGCCAGCAGGTCGAGCACCAGCGCGAGGCCGGCCCCCTTCCAGTAGCCAATCGGCAGCGCGCGCCACGTGCCCAGGATCGCGCCCGGGTCGGTCGTGAGCTTTCCATTCTCGTCGTAGCCGCCCGGGAACGGCAGCGCCTCGCCGCGGAGCTGCAGGCGCTCCATCTTGCCGTACGAGAACTGCGACATCGCGATGTCGAGGACTACGGGCGCGTGATCGCGCGGCAGCGCGACGATGAGCGGGTTGTTCCCCAGCTTCGACGACATCGCGCCCCACGGCGGCATGTTCGGCGTCGTGTTGGTCCAGCCGATGAAGGCGAAGCCCGCGAGCGCCGCCTGCCAGCCGTACGTGCCGCCGCGCATCCAGTGATTCGTGTGGGCGAGCGCGACGAGACCCAACCCGTGCTCCCGCGCAAGCGCGATGGCGCGGGACGTCGCAGCGGTCGCGTTCAGGTTGCCCGGACCGAGATTGCCGTCCCATTGCTCCCACGACCCGAACGAGGCAACACGCGCCGGCTCGGCATCCACGCGGACGACGCCGGCGCGCACCTGTCCGACGAATCGCGGAAACCGGTTCAACCCGTGACTGGCGACCCCGTCGAGCTGTGTCTCGGCAAACAATGTCGCCGACTGGCGAGCGCGCGCGTCCGAGAACCCGAGCGACGTCAGCACGCGCATCAACTCGCTGACGATGAGGTCGAACGACAGTCGCAGCATCGTTTTCAGCTTACAACGCCCGCGGGCAGCAGCACGCAGCCTGCAACGCGGACCGTCGCTCTATCGCTGCGTGCTATCGTCCCGGCGATGACGAGCTCAGCCGGCCCAGGCCGCGATCTGCCCGTGGTCGTGTCCACGGTGTCGGGCGCCGGCGCGGGCCATCGTCGCGAAGCCGTCCTCCGCAAGGTGATTGGCGCGCCGTTCAGGCCGCGCTTCGTCTATCCAGCCTCCATCGACGAACTGCGTCGCGTGGTCGCAGGCCTGGCCGCCTCTGGCGCCAGCCACATCGGCGTGTCCGGCGGCGACGGAACGATGCACCATGCTGTCAACGCCCTCGGGGATGCGCCGGCGACGCTCGTCCCGTTTCCAGGCGGCAGCGGCAACGACTTCTGTCGCGGGCTCGGGCTTGACGGCGATGCCGGGAAGGCGGCGCTGGCGCTGGGTTCCGGTGTGACGCGGCGCGTGGATCTGCTCGAGGTGAACGGCCATCGCGTCTGCACGGTGGCGGGCATCGGCATCGTCGCGGCCACCGGCGTCCAGATGGCGCGACTAATGGCGCCTGGCTCGGCGTGGCGTTTGCCGCTGCGACCTCTCGGCGCCTTTGCGTACATGGGCGCGGCGGCCCTCAGGCTGCTGTTCGCGCCGCACGTCACGGCGCCGGCAAGGGTGCGTTGGCGCGAGACCGCCGGCGACTGGTCCGAGGTGACGTCCGAAGTACACGGGCTGTTCCTCGCCAACCTTGCCACGCTCGGCGCGGGACTGCGACTGCCCGTGCCCGGCCACAGCGACGATGGGGAGATCGAGGTGGTGCTCTTGCCGGAGAACCCGCGCGTGCGGCTGCTGCGCGGCCTCGCGCGGCTGCGGTCGGGCCGGCCGCTGCCCGACGGGGTGATCGATGTGAAGCGGGCCGCGGAGGCCGAGATCGAATGGCCGGGCGGCAGCGCGCTCGTTGGCGATGGCGAAGACCTCGGGCGCTTCGATCACTTTCGCGTCCGCACGCTGCCCCGGGCGCTGCAGGTCGTCTCGCTCTGATGCGATCCCGCAGATATACTTTTGATGGCCGAGCTGAAGCGCGGCCCTACTAAGAAGAAGCTCGGCCCTACGAAGAAGGACTCACATGAAACCGCCAACTGTATTCCTCGGCGAGATGACCACGCTCGAAGTCGAGGAGTTCCTCGAGCACCACCACACCGTCATCATCCCGGTCGGCGCAACTGAACAGCACGGCCCTCATGGGCCGCTGCTCACCGACGTCCTCATCCCGCAGGAAGTGGCGCGTCGCGCCGCGCCAAAACTCGGCGCCGTGGTCGCGCCGCCCGTGAACTATGCCCTTTCCTATCCGCACGTCGGATTCAAGGGCCTCGTCTACATGCGCATCCCGACCTTCATGGCGATGATCGAGGATCTTGCCGCCGCCTTCGGCGAGGTGGGGTTCAAGCGCATCGTCTTTCTGAACGGTCACTACGACAACACCTACGCGCTGGCGTACGCCTGTGCCACCGCGGCGGAGCGACTGCCGGAAGACGCTCGCGCTTATCCGCTCAATTACTGGGACGGGATGCCGCCCGAAGTGCGGGAGAAGTATTCGAGCCTGCAGAAGGGCATGCACGCCAACGCGGCCGAGACGTCGGCGATCCTGGCGATCAACCCGAAGCTGGTGGACATGGAGAAGGCGAACGCCGAGTTCCCGAACTTCCCGGAGTTCACCGTGAACTCGGCGCCGGTGCACACGGCGTTCTTCTTCTCGAACCCGAGGTCGGTGTACTGGGCGACCAAATCGGGCACCTGGGGCGATGCCCGATCGGCCAATCCGCAAACCGGCGAGGACTACATCAACGCGGGCGTCGACTCGACGATTGCCGTGATTGAGAACGTCGAGAAAACGTTCGCGGCGATCCCGCGAAGGCCCTGACACCTGTGGAACAGGGCTTCAGCCCTGTTCATCGCCGCTGATGCACGGGCCTAAGACCTGTGCCACAGGTGAGGACTAGTTCCCTACGTACCGGTATGACTAGTTCGTGATTGGCTCCGCGTCCATGCCGGGGACTGGAGCCTTCGCAGCCATCTCGAGCGGACCGAGCGCGTAGGTCATCGGCCCCAGCCGCTGATCCGACGCCATCGTCTCCTGCCACGTGACGGCCTTGCCCGTGAAGGCCGACTCGCGGCCCATGATCGCCATCAGCGTGGCCATGGCCGTCGGTTTCACGGCGTTGACCGGCTTGCCCGCGCGAATCGACGTGACGAAGTCGGCGTGCTCCTGCACGAGCGCGTCGTTCGGCTCGCCTTCGTGCTTGTAGATCACCTTCCCGGAGCGATCGAGGATGAGCGCCTTGTCGAGGCTGGCGGTGCCCTTGGTGCCGACGAACGTTTCGTCGCGCAGGTTCGCGCAGCCGCTCAGCTGACGGATGGTGCTGTGCAGGTGCACGCCGTTCTCGAACTCGTAGTCCACGCTGAAGAAGTCGTACTGGTCGCCCGTCGGACGACGCAGGTGCGCGCCCATGCCGACGGCCTTGATCGGCGGCGCGCCGAGCACCCACAGCATCGCGTCCAGGTGGTGGATGTGCTGCTCGACGATGTGATCGCCCGAGAGCCAGGTCCAGTTCACCCAGTCGCGAATCATGTATTCCATGTCGGACCAGCCGGCCTGCCGCTGCCGATACCAGAGCGCGCCCTGGTTGCGGAACGCGCGCGCCGACAGGATGTCGCCGATGGCGCCGTCGATCACGCGGTTGCGCACTTCCATGCGCGGCTGCTCGCGCCGCAGCTGCGTGCCCGTCATCACGGCCAGGCCCTTCGACGACGCTTTCTCCGACGTCGCCAGCACGGATCGGACGCCGGCCGCATCGACGCCGAGGGGCTTCTCGAGGAAGCAGTGCTTGCCCGCCTCGACGCACGCGGCGAAGTGCATGGGCCTGAAATGGGGCGGCGTGCAGTTGAGGACGATGTCGACGCCCGAGTCGATCAGCTTCTGGTGGGCATCAAAGCCCGTGAAGCAGCGGTTCGCGGGGACGTCGATGCCCTTATCGGCCTTCAGCTGCTGGCGTGCGGCCTCGAGGCGATCCGGGAACAGGTCCGCCAGCGCAGTCAGCTGCAGGTTGGGGCCCGCATCGAGAAAGTTGATCATCGCGCCGCGGCCGCGTCCGCCGCAGCCGATGAGGCCGGCCTTGAGCACCTGGCCGTCCGGCGCCTTCGGCGCGCCGAGCACGTCGCGCGTGACCTGGGCGTCGGCGCGGGTTCCCAGTGCCAGCGCCGTCCCTGCCGCAGCAAATTGGCCGAGAAAATCACGGCGGTTGACTGAGTGATCCATGACGACTCCTCCCAACCCGCGATTGTCCGCCATCGCTCCCGCGCGGTCAATGAGCGAGTGCGGGTTCGGGGGTTCATGGGGGTGGAGGGTCGAGGTGGGTTCCGTTCCGGGGGTTCGGGGGCGAGGGTCCGGAGGTTCCAAGCGCAGGTTCTGAGTTCTGGGTTCGATGAACCCCGAACCTTCGAACCTTCGAACCTTCGAACCTTCGAACCGAACCTCCCGCACCCATGAACCCCCCACCCCCCCCGAACCCGCTACGATTCAGCCGTGCCAACCGTCTTCGTGGACGACCCGGCGGACCCGCGCCTGGCGGACTTCCGCAACCTGGCCGATGGTGACGCGCTCGGCCGGCGCGGGTTGTTCATCGTCGAAGGACGGCTCGTCGTCGAGCGCCTGCTGCGCGAGTCGCCGCTCGAGCCGTCCGCGGTACTCGCCACGGAGGCAGCCGCTGGCGCGCTTGGCCCGGCGCTGGCGCAGCGACCCGATCTCGATGTCTACGTAGTACCGTTGTCGCTGATGGAGCCGCTCACCGGCTTCAACATCCATCGTGGATGCCTGGCGACTGCTCGGCGGCCTGCGCCGCGTTCGATTGACGATGTCCTGGCGTCGGGTGCGCGGCGATTCCTGGTGCTCGAGGGGGTGACGAACCCCGACAACATCGGCGGGCTGTTCAGGACGGCGCGCGCCTTCGGTGTCGAGGCGATCGTGCTGGGACCCGGGTGCGGCGATCCCCTTTACCGCAAGGCCGTGCGCGTGTCGTGTGGCGCGGGGCTCGTCGTGCCCTTCGTCGCCGCCTCACCGTGGCCCGTGTCGCTCGCGGTGCTTGGCCGGCACGGCGTCCCGATCTTCGCGCTCACACCGGGTGGCGATCAGCCGCTCGAGGAGGCGGCCGCGCTGCACACACCCGGGGCTCCACTGGCGGTGATGGTGGGGGCCGAAGGGCCAGGGCTGTCGGCCGGCGCCCTAGAGGTTGCCGATTGGAGGGTGCGCATTGCCATCGATCCTCGCGCCGATTCGCTGAACGTCGTCGTCGCGGCGGGCATCGCCCTCCATCACTTTCGGACAATGCGAAGGCCAAACGGCTGAGGGTTCGGGGGATCGGGAGGT
>Ga0070670_100001061_pt1 | contig 21799 bp, 21 predicted proteins | sample KBSS63metaG_FD_64665 | JGI IMG/M metagenome (GOLD analysis project Ga0070670, IMG submission 64665) | Switchgrass rhizosphere microbial communities from Kellogg Biological Station, Michigan, USA - KBS S6-3 metaG | ecosystem: Host-associated > Plants > Roots > Rhizosphere > Soil ... | reverse complement strand
ACGCTCGGGTCCGCCACCCACAGCCATTTGGTCGGGTCGCCGGCGTTGGCGTTGCCCACCGAGCCCGGGATGTAGTTCTGATTCGTCTGCCAGCGGCCCGAGACGTAGAACCACAGCTTGTTCTGGAAGATCGGACCGCCGCCAGACGGGTTGATGTCATACATCCGATAGAGGGTGCTGGGCGACCGCAACCCCTTGGCCCTCAGCTCCTCGGTGTAATTGTTCGACTGGAAGTGTTCGTTCGCACCGGTCGCGAACACCGAACCGCTGAAGCGGTTGCCGCCTTCCTTCGGAATCATGTTGAAGGTGACGCCGCTGCTGGCCGCTTCAGCGCCCTGTCCGGCATAGTCGATCGTCCACTCCGCCGCAGTACCGGTGTCGGCCACGAAGTTGGTCGCCCAGTTCGTGGACAGCAGGTTGCGCGAGCTCAGGCCGTTGACGGCCATCGTGGTGTCGAGAAAGGTGCCGCCGTGAATCGACATCGCGGCAATCTGCAGGTTGTTGGTGCCGCCGACGTCCTGCCAGCCGGAGCGGCCGAACTGCTGGCCGACCAGGCCCGGCACGAGCGCCGCGAGATCGTAGTGGCTGCGGCCGGCGGGGAGCGCCGCGATGATCGCATCGCTCATCACCTGCTGACGCGTGCTGCTCTGAATGTCCACGACGGGCGTCTCGCCAGAGACGGTCACCGTTTCCTGGACACCGCCGACGGTCAGTTGCACGTCGATCGTGACGATGCGCGCGCCCGCAAGCTCGAGCCCTTCGCGCTTCACGGTCGAGAAACCGGGCAGTGTGAACGACAGGGCATAGGTGCCCGGCCGCAGATCGACGATCTGATACTGGCCGTTGCCGTCGGTGACGACGGCGCGGGCGCCCTCGATCAGCGCGGCACTTCGGGCTTCCACCGTCACGCCCGGGAGAACCGCGCCCGAGGCGTCTTTCACCACTCCGGCAAAGGCACCCTGAGCAAGCGCCGCGGCGGGAGCCGCGAGAGCACACGCCAGGCAGAGGAGCACGATCCTTCGTGCAGCAGTCATATCACTCCTTCGAAGAGGGTTTTGTTGAAAGCGCCGAGACTTTAACATGCGCTTAACAACGAGCACCTGACCCAAATGGGGGGTGATGACGCACATTTTTTTACCAGGGGCGCGCGATGTCGAAGCTGCGTAGAATCGCGTGTTCGATGACCGGCGTGAGAGGAAGTGCCCCAGTTGCGGTCTGCGTGGCCGCACTGGCCGCGCTCACCGCCGCCTGCGCGCGCACGCCCCCTCCGGTCGACAGCCCGTGGTTCATCGACGCCACCGCTGCGGCAGGACTCTCGTTCACCCATCACAACGGACGGACCGGGCGGTTCTACGCTCCCGAGGTCATCGCGCCCGGCGTCGCGCTGTTCGACAGCGATGGCGACGGCGACCTGGACGTGTACCTGATCCAGAGCGCGGATTTCGGCGCGCAAGGCGGGCAGGGAGCGGCGGCGCCGACGAGCCGATTTTTCCGCAACGATCTGCAGGTGATGGCCGACGGTACGCGCCGCCTGAGCTTCACCGACGTCACCGCGCAGAGCGGCCTCGGCGCGTCCGGCTATGGGATGGGGGTGGCCGCCGCCGACATCGACAACGACGGATGCGTGGACCTGCTGACCACGTCGCTCGATGGCAATCGGCTGTTTCACAACGCCTGCCACGGCGTCTTCACCGACATCTCGGCACGGAGCGGCATCACGGCGGAGGGCTGGAGCGTGTCGGCGACGTTCGTGGACTTCGACCGTGACGGCTGGCTCGATCTCTTCGTCGGGCACTACCTGACGTGGGACCCGTCGCTGGATACGCCGTGCTTCGGCCGCTCGGGCCGCCGCGTGTACTGCGCGCCGCAGGTCTTTCGCGCGCAGCAGAGCCACCTCTATCGCAACAACCATGACCGCACGTTCACCGACGTCACCACGGCCGCCGGCCTCGCCACGCAGTTCGGCCCCGCGCTCGGCGTGGCCTCGGCCGACTTCAACGGCGACGGGTGGATCGATCTCTACGTGGCGAACGATCGCGAAGAGAACCAGCTCTGGATGAACCGGCACGACGGGACGTTCGAGAACTTGGGGCTCATCTCGGGTACCGCGCTCGGACCATTCGGGCAGCCCAAGTCGGGGATGGGGGTCGATGCCGGCGACATCGACGACGACGGAGACGAGGATCTGGTGGTGACCAACCTGGCCGGCGAGGGGCACGACCTCTACGTCAACGACGGCAAGGGCGCGTTTGCCAACGCCGCCGCGGTGGCCGGGATCGGCCATCGCAGCCTGCCCTACACGGGGTTCGGCGCCGGCTGGCTCGACGTGGACAACGACGGGTGGCTGGACCTGCTGACGGTGAACGGAGCGATCCAGATCCCCGACACCCCCTCGTCCGATGGCTCGCTGGCGCCGCTCGGACAGGCGCGCCAACTGTTCCGCAACCTCGGAAGCGGCCGCTTCGAGGACGCGACGCGCGCGGGTGGGCCGGCCATGCTCAGAGAGGACGCCGGCCGCGGCGCCGCGTTCGGTGACCTTGATAACGACGGCGACACCGATGTCGTCATCGCCAACAACGGCGGCCCGGCACAGCTGCTGCTGAACGCCGTCGGCCAGCGGCAGCACTGGGTGGGCCTGCGCCTGCGGACGGTGTCGGGCCGCGACGCGCTCGGCGCGCGCGTGGCGGTGACCGCGCCGGGCGGCCGCACCAGGTGGCGGCGCGCCCGCGCCGACGGCAGCTACGCGTCGGCCAACGATCCGCGCGTCCTCGTCGGCCTCGGCGCCAGCGCGGGCCCGGTGAACGTGCGCGTGATCTGGCCTGACGGGCGCGTCGAGGATGCGCGCGTCGAGGCCGGTCGCTACACGACGCTGGTCGAGGGGCGGGTACCCACACCGTGAGCCGGCGCCTTCGCACCGTCGCCATCCTGGCGATCACCGCCTGCATCGGCGCCTGCAGGGCGGAGCGCGCGGTGAACGTGCCGCCGTTGCCCGACCTCGGCGCGATGGCAGCGCCCGTGCAGCAGCAGATTCGCGAGCAGTACGCCCAGCTCACGAACGGCACGGCACCCGCCTCCGATCGCGCGCGCGCCGGCGAGCTGGGCACGATGGGCGTGCTGCTGATGGCGGCCGAATCCGTGTCCGCCGCCGAACCGTTCCTGACGCAGGCCATGGCGCTCGATCCCGGCGAGCCTCGCTGGCGGTACTACCTGGGCCATCTGTCGCGCATGAAGGGCGACGCCGAGGGCGCCGCCACCCACTTCCAGCAGGTGCTGACGCTGAAACCCGATGATGTGCCGTCGCTCATCTGGCTGGCCAACGTCACCCTCGATCAGGGGCGGGCCGATGCAGCGGCGGGGCTGTACGAGCGAGCGCTCACCCTGCATCCGGGTCTGTTCGACGCCCTGTTCGGATTGGGCCGCGCCGCCCTCGTCGGCGGCAAGGCCGACCTCGCCGTTACCCGGCTCGAAGCGGCGAGCGCCGCCGAACCGCGGGCGACGGCCGTGAACTATCCGCTCGCCATGGCCTACCGGCAGGTCGGACGCGTGAATGACGCGGAAACGCGCCTGCGGGCGCGCGGCGATGCGCAGCCGCCCCTCCCGGATCCGTTGATGCGCGAGCTCGCGGAGATCCTGCGAAGCCCGGTGGTCTACGAGAGCCGCGGCGATCGGGCGCTGGCCGCCGGGCAGCCGGCGCCGGCGGTGGACGCATTCCGGCAGGCGCTCGCGCTGGCGCCCGAGCGGCGCGCCATCAAGCAGAAGCTGGCGACGGCGCTGGCGCTCACCGGCGACGTCCGTGCGGCCGTGGCGCTCTACCAGGAGCTGCTGGCACAGGACCCGAACTTCCCCGAAGCGCACTACAGCCTCGGCGCGCTGTTCCTCGGCGGCGGGCAGCTCGCGCCGGCGATCGAACAGTTCGCCGCGGCCGTACAAGGCGACCCCGGCTATCTGCAGGCGCGGCTGCAGCTGGGGCACGCCCTGCGCCGCGCCCGCGCCTTCGATCGCGCGCTCGCCGCCTATCAGGGGGCGCTGGCGGTCGATCCGCGCTTCGCGGACGCACGGCTCGGCTATGCCGTCACGCTCGCCGACGCCGGACGATACGGCAGCGCGCGCGCCTGGTTGAGCGAGGGGCGCAAGGCACACCCCGAACGGCTGGAGTTCACCGAACTGCTCGTGCGCGTGCTGGCGGCGGCACCCGACGCGGCCGTGCGCGACGGAGCGCTGGCGGCCGACCTCGGCGGGCGGCTCGTCATGCAGGCGCGGACGTGGAGAACGCTCGAGGCGGAGGCGATGGCGCTGGCCGAGACCGGCAACTGGATGGACGCCGTCGCGCGGCAGCAAGAGGCGATCGACATGTTCCAACGAGCGACCCGCTCCACGAGCCCGTCGCTGAACGACGGGCTGCGTCGCTACGAGCGTCACCAACCGAGCCGGGTGCCCTGGACGAGCGACCCGGTCTGAGGCGGTCTAAAGACCCGCAACCACGAACGTAGTTGCGGGTCTTTAGACCCGCCCCCATCAGCTGATGTGAATGATGCCGCGGCGGATCGCTTCGCCCAGCGCCGCGGTGCGGTCGTGCACGTTGAACTTCTGAAAGATGCTTTTCACGTGCGCGTTGGTCGTGTCGGCGCTGATGCCGAGCGCCGAGGCGATCTCCTTGTTGCGCTTCCCCGTCGCCAGCAGCTGCAGCACCTGGAACTCGCGGGCCGTGAGCGACGGCTGCATCGCGCGCGCGTCGAGCACCGCCTCGATCTCGGGCGGCACACTGCGCCGCCCCGCGTGCACTTCGCGGATGACGTGAATCAAGTCGTCCGGCACCGTGTCCTTCAGGATGTAGCCCATGACGCCCGCCTCGATGGCGCGGTAGACGTCCTCGTCGCCGAAGTACATCGTCAGCACCACGACGCGCGCATCGGGCTGCAGGCGGCGAATCGCCTTGATCGCCTCGTGGCCGTTCATCGACGGCAGCTGCAGATCCATCAGCGTCACGTCGGGCTTGTGGCGCTGGAACTGCTCCACCGCCTCGGCGCCGTTGCTGGCCTCGGCCACCACGACCATGTCGGGCTGCAGCGCCACGATGCGGCGGATCCCCTCGCGCATCAGGCGGTGGTCATCCACACACATGACGCGGACGGGCGCCACCGCGGTGGCCGACGGCGTGGATGGACGGGCGGCATGGGCTGCGCTCACGGGGCTACTCCGCTGGAACGGGAATCAGGGTCTCGACGGTCGTGCCGGACCCGGGACTGCTGACGATCTCGAGACGGCCGCTGATCCGCGCGGCGCGTTCGCGCATCGTCAGCAGGCCGAAGTGCTCGCCGGCCTCGCGCGCCGTCTGGTGCTCGTCGGGCGCGAAGCCGCAGCCGTTGTCGCACACGCTCAAGCGCACGCGATCCTTCTCGTAGTTCACGACGATCCGCACCTCGGTGGCATGGCCGTGGCGGATGGCGTTGGTGATCGCTTCCTGGCCGATGCGGAACAGCTGCAGATCCACGTCCGACGAGCAGTTGGGCGGACGCCGGCCGTTGACCGCGATCGCCACGCGCACGCCGTAGGTGCGCTCGGTGCGCTCCGCCACGTCGCGCAGCGAGTCCACCACGTCGGGCGTCTTCATGCTGTCGCGGCGCAGCTCCAGAATCGACTCGCGCGCGTCGCGCAGCGAGTGGCCCACCTGGCGCCGCAGCCGCCGCAGCTCGTCGCGCGCCGGGCCCTGCGACTGATCGAGCTGGCTGGCGATGGCTTCGATCTCCACCCCCATCGCGGCCAGGCTCTGGAGCAGCGTGTCGTGGATCTCGCGGCTGACGCGCGCCCGCTCCGCAAACACCAGCGCGTAGCGCTGCCGCAGCGCGCGCATGCGCAGCCACCATGCCAGGGCCAGCAGCAGCGTGAGCCCCAGCGCGACCACCGACACGAACCAGCGCGTACGGTAGAACGGCGGCGCCACGGCAAAGCCCCAGGCGCCGGCCTCGGTCCATTGACCGTCGTGCGTGGTGCTGACCCGGAACCGATACTGGTTCGACGGCAGGTTGGCGTAGGTGGCCTCGCGCCGCTGCCCCGCGTACACCCAGTCGCTGTCGTAGCCCTCGAGCTGATAGCGGTAGCGCAGCTTCGAGGCCGACGACAGGCTCACGGAGCCGTACTGGATGCGCAGCGTCGCGGTCCGCGACGGGAGCGACATCTCGGTGCCGGGCGCCAGCGTCCGGCCGTCGACGACCACCGCCTCGATGCGCGGCGCCGCAGGCCGCCGGGTGTGCGGCAGGTGCCGCGGATCGATGACGGCGAGGCCCGCGCCTGACGTGAGCCACAACCGGCCGTCGGGCGCGCGAACGGCACCAACCCCGCTCTGCCAGGTGAGCGGAGACTGTTGCAGACCGTCAGTTTCGTCGTAGAGCGCGTACTCGATGTGATAGCTGGGGTTGGACGCCACACGGTCCATTTCCCGCGGGTGAAAGCGGATCACGGCAACGCCGCTGTTGACGCCAACCCAGATGTAGCCCTCGTCATCCTCGACCAGGACCGGCACCAGGTCCACCACTGGAGCGTTGGCCTGAGTGAGCGACGTGAAGCGGCCGTTCTGAAACCGGCTCAAACCGCCGGCGGTGGCCACCCACACCGCTCCGCTCTTGTCTTCGAGGAAACCGAGGACGAGACCGGGCACGAGACCGTCCCGCTCGCCGAAGACCCGGAAGCTGCCGCGATCGAAAACGGCAACTTCGCCGCCCTGAAACCCGATCCAGACGCGGTCGTGGCTGTCGCTCGCCATCGACAGGCACCCGCGGTTGAAGACGTCCGGCTGCTGCTCGAAGCGCGTGAGTGCCCGGCCGTCCCAGGCCATCACTCCCTTGAGCGCGCTGCACATCCAGAGGACGTTGCGCGAGTCGGTCGTGATGGCCAGCACGCGGCTCTGTTCAACCGACGGCGTAATCGGCTCGGGCACGAATCGCCCGTTCACCATCCGGCCCACACCCTGGCTCGTGGCCACCCAGAGCGAGCCGCGCGCATCGGTGTGGATCGCGGTCGCCTGCGAAACGTTGTAGACGGTGCGGCCGCCGTTGGCAAAGCGGTTCAGGCTGTGGCCCGTGGCCGCCCACACGCTGCCGTCGGCGGCAACGGCCGTCGAACGCACACCATCGTGGGTGAGGCCTTCGAGTGGGATATTGGTATCGAACGACGCCTCCGACAGCCGCAGCAGTCCGCCGCGCATGCCCACCCATACGTTGCCGTCGCGATCCTCGAAGAGCGAGCGCGGCGAGCCGGACAGGCGATGCTCGTAGGAAAAGCGCTCGATGGCCGGCCCGGCTCGGTTCGCGTCGGACAGCCGCATGAGGCCACCGCCGAAGGCGGCCACCCAGATCTGCCCGCGGCGATCGCCGAGCAGACGCCAGCCGCTGGCGGGCAGGCGCACCGACGGATCGACAGGCGGCGCCTTTCGATCGCCGAGGCGGCGCATCACTTGGTTGGAATCGGTGACCCAGATCGCACCGGCGGCGTCCTCGGCCAGACTCTGCACGTTCTTATCGGGATCGACGAGCTCGAACTGCGTCTTCGCGCGGCGGTAGACGCCGGCCGCGGTGCCCGCCCACAAGGCGCCTGCCCGATCCTCGTACACAGCGAACGCTTCGGTCGTCGGATAGCCCTCGGCGTTGCCTGTACTGATCCACCGGCCATCGCCAAAACGGAACAACCCTCGGCGAGACGCCGCCCACACGACGCCCTGCCGATCCTCGAGCATCGCGTTGACCCCGGGAGGCGCGCCCTGTTGCGGACCGAAGCGCGTCAGGTGCCCCTTCTCGATACGCACGATGCCGCCGCCCCCGCCCAGGCCTACCCACAGGCTGCCATCGTGCGCGCTGACGAGCGCGTGCACTGGACCATTGGGCAGCGGTTCCTTCTCGTTGATGGCGGCCCAGGGCGCGAACCGCGAACCGTCGAAGCGCAAAAGCCCCGTGGGCGTGCCGAGCCACAGGTACCCTTCCGCATCCTGGTTGACGGCGAAGACGTCGCCGGGGGGCAGCCCTTTTTCGGACGACCACACCGACATCGCGTAGGCGGGCGGGGCCGCCGGCGTGGCCGGCGCCGGGCCTGCCGTCTGTGCGCGCGAGGGCACGACGGCGGCAAGCGCCGCGGCGGTCATGGCCGCAATCCGGATCAACATGGCCGGACGCCTGCTCAGCATTGGGGGTCGTCCCTTATAGAACACCTGACCGCGATGTCACAACACCCTGGACGGGTGTACGCCAGGGCTTAGGCCTCAACGATTACGGCTTAGGCCGGCCTATTATCCTGGAATCCCCATTCCGGAGCATGTCATGTCACGTCGCCACGCGCTGATCGTCTTTCTGTCGGTTCTCACGGGTGTGGCTGCGGTGGCGCAGCAGGCGGCCAACCCACGCCAGCAGCCGGGAGCCGCCGTCACCGTCTTCGCGCCGGAGCAGCACGATCTCTACGACGGCCACTTCGTGCTGTCCGCCAATCGCATCTACGTGGTGGGTGCGCTCAACGACGCGCCCGGCTGGGATCACATGGACAACGCCGCGGCGCATGTGCACGCGGCGAGCGGCACCGTGGATATCGACGTGGACGAGATCAAGAACACCGGCACGTTCACGGCGAAGCTGCGGATTCCCGAGGGCAACCTCGAGCTCGCGATCGACCGCTGGAACGAGTTCAGCCCGTGCCAGAACGGCGGCATCGTGGCGTCGCTGCACGAGCACGGTAGCGACTCGGGCTGCGGCGACAACAACTGGCCGAAGGCGTTCGTGTACCTGGCGGGCTGGGGCTTCGGACACGCGACGCTCAACGGCAAGCCGCTCTACCAGGACTACGAGATGCACTTCATGGTCACGCAGGGGATGCGGGACCGGAAGACGCTGAAGGTGAACTACCCGATGACGGACAAGAAGCTGCCCGCGGGCGAGGTCAACCCGGCCACGCAGCAGATCGACTTCTACATCCGCAGCCCGAAGATGGACCCGCGCAACAAGCCGTCGCGCGAAGTGTTCATGCACTTCTTCGGCATGGAGATCACCTGGAAGTAGCGCCGCCTACGTAGTCGCGGGTCTAGCGCCGCGTACGTAGTCGCGGGTCTAGCGCCGCGTACGTAGTCGCGGGTCTTTAGACCCGCCTCAGTGCAGCCGCTGGGCCAGTGCTCCGCGATCGACCTGGTGGCCATTCACATACACCGCCGCAATCCGTCGCGTGTTGGTGATGTCGTCGAGCGGGTTGGCGTCGAGCACCATGAAGTTGGCGCGCTTCCCCGCGGCCAGCGCCCCCTGATCGGCGAGCTCGAGATACGCCGCCGACGTGCTGGTGGCGGCGACGAGCGTCTGCATCGGCGTCATCCCGGCCTCGACCAGCAGCTCCAGCTCGCGGTGGTCCGTGATCCCGAACGGGTGATCCTGAATGCCGGTGTCGCTGCCGAGCGCGATCTTCGCACCCGCCTTGGCCAGCTTCGCGACCGTCCGCTGCAGGATGGCGTAGCGCTCGCGATTGCCCGAGGCCGTCGCCTCGTCGCGGCCACCAAAGCCGGCTTTGACGCGATCGATCATCGCCAGCGGCGCCCCTTCGCGCACGGGCCCGTCGAGCCAGGCGGCCAGGCGCGGCGGGACGCTCGTGTGGGTCGTGCGTTCCGGCGTGCCGAGCGTGGTCATCATCACGACACCACGCCGGACGATCGCCTGCACCGTGGCATCGTCGAGCTCCTTGTCGCGCGCCAGGTGCGCGAAGCCGTCGATGCCCGCGCTCGTGAGATCCGTCACGTCGGACAGGTAGAAGACGTGCGCGTTGACCTTGAGGCCGTGCTTGTGCGCCTCGTCGATGATCGCGTGGGAGACGTCCGGCGTCATGCGCGGAGCGCGTCCGTTGCGATCGTCCACCCAGATCTTGATCAGATCCACCTTCAGCGCCGCCTGCTCGCGCACGGCCTTGCGCCCGTCGTCCGGCGTCATCACGCTGTAGGCGATGCCGCGGTAGGTGTCGGCGCCGGGACCGGCGTTGGGAAAGCCGATGCCGCGGCCGGCCAGAAAGAGCCGCGCGCCGCCCAGCGTACCCGCCGCCTGCTCGGCACGGATGCGAAACGCCGTGTCACCCGGATCGATCCCCTGTGAGACGACGGCGGTGATGCCGAAATACAGCGCGCGGTTGAGGTCGTCGAGGATCACCTCGCGGCTGTAGTTTTCGCGGGTGTAGGTGTCGCCGCGCTGGAAGCCGGTGTGGGTGTGGACGTTGATGAAGGTTGGAATGAGCGTCTTGCCCGCGAGATCCACCCGTGCGGCGCCTTGCGGCAGCCCCACCTCGCCGGCGCGGCCCACCCGCACGATGCGGCCGTCGCGCACCAGCAGCGCCGCGCGGTCGATAGCGGGCCGGCCGTCGCCCGGGATCAGACGCGCGTTCTCGTAGAGGACGGCCTGAGCGTTGTTCGGCAGCCGCGGTGCTTCCTGGGCCGAGAGCGTCGCCACAACCACCACGCCGATGGCCAAGGCAGGCCTGAAAGCCTGCAGCCACGTGTTCATGACGCCCTCCGGGCGGCAAGTATACTTGTGCATCTTGCTCTTTCGGACCCGGGCGACCCTGCCATTTGTCCTCTGCGCGCTTCTCGTCGCCGGTCACTCGGCGGCTCCCCTGCTCGAGGCTCAGACCCGTCCGGGCGCGATTCCCCGAACCGCGGACGGCAAGCCCAATTTGCAGGGCATCTGGAAGGCGGCCGGCGGCATCGCGGGCGACGTCACCAAGGGGCTCGTGGAGGGCGGCGCGATCCCCTACCAGCCGGCGGCGGCGAAGCAACGGGCGCAGAACTTCGCCGCGCGCACCACCGCCGATCCGCTGTCGAACTGCTACATGCCCGGCGTGCCGCGGATCATGTATCTCGACTACCCCTTCCACATCTTCCAGACCAACGACGCGGTGGCGATCACGTTCGCGTGGCAGCAGGTGTTCCGACTGATTCACACCAACGGCACCAAGCCGGCGGACGGGATCGAATTCTGGATGGGCGATTCCCGCGGCCGGTGGGAAGGCGACACGCTGGTCGTCAACGTCACCAACCACAACGACCGCACCTGGTTCGACGCGGCGGGCAACTTTCACAGCGAGCAGCTCAAGCTGACCGAGCGCTTCACGCTGGCAGACCAGGACACCATCCGCTACGACGTCACGGTCGAGGATCCGAAAGTGTTCACGAAGCCGTGGAAGATGAGCCTGCCGCTCTCGCGGCAGAAGAACATGACCCGGATTCTCGAATATCAATGTCAGGCCGAGGCGGAAGAGGCCAAGGGCTTGTTCGAGCGCGATCCGCGCACGTGGTATCCCAAGAAATGATGTCGAGAGTTCTCGCCGTGGCGCTCGCCCTCGCGTCGAGCGTGGCACCGGCGCTGGCACAGAGCGCAGCGCCCGCGTCAATCAAGCGCATGGCCGACGGCACGCCCGACATCTCGGGCGTGTACCAGGCCGATGGCGGCGGCGCCAACCAGGGGCTCGAGAAGCGCGCGGCCACCGCGCTCACGCCGGGCGGCCGCGGCGTCGTCGTCGATCCGCCGGATGGACTGCTGCCGGCGCAGCCGTGGGCGCGCGCCGAAAACGAAGCCCGCCGGGCCCCTGAACGCGGCTACGACGACCCCACGGCCCACTGCTTCGTCGCCGGCGTGCCGCGATCGACCTACGTGCCGTCGCCGTTCCAGATCCTGCAGCCGCCGGGCTATGTCGTGCTGCTCTACGAGCGCATGTCGTGGCGGCAGGTCCCGCTCGACGGCCGCAAGCACCTCGACGACTCGATCCGGCTGTGGCAGGGCGATTCCATCGGCCACTGGGAGGGCGACACGCTCGTGATCGAGACCAGCAATCTCAATGGCAAGACCTGGCTCGACGAACTGGGCGGCGTGGTCACGCACCAGGAGCACGTGGTCGAGCGGTTCATCCCGATCGACGCCAACACCCTACGATACGAAGCGACCGTCACCGACCCCGGTGCGTATACCCGGCCGTGGACACTGGCGATGCCGCTCCGTCGTCAGAACAGCGAGCTGCTCGAGGTGGCGTGTCTCGAGGACGACCAGGACTTGAAGCATCTGAAGGACATCCGGGATGCGGCCCGTGCCGCCGCGAAGAAGCCATGACGATCAGCCCTGTGCGCAACGCCGTCGCAGCCGTGCTCGTGACTGCAGGTCTTCAGACCTGCCCGCTGTTGAGCGCGAGTCTTCTCGCTCACCACTCGTTCTCGGCCGAGTTCGACGAGAACAAGCCGGTGAAGGTCACCGGCAAGGTGACCATGATGCGGTGGTCGAATCCGCACGCCTGGATCTACGTGGACGTGGCCGGGGCCGACGGCAAGGTGGTGAACTGGGCCTTCGAGACGTCAGCCGTGAACGCCCTCTATCGACAAGGGTGGAGGAAAGAAGACCTGCCGGCTGGCACCGTCCTCGTCATCGACGGCTGGCAGGCACGCAACAACACGCCGACAGCGAACGCCTACAGCATCACGTTTCCCGACGGGAAACGTCTGTTCGCTGGTGCGCCCGCGGGCACGGCCGGCACACCGAGCGCACCGCCCGCCGCCAAGTAGGGGCAGGTCTCAGACCTGCCCGACCAACCGCGCGTAGACGTCACCCGATCGCGCGCCGGGACCGAGCGCCGCCAGCGCGGCGACGATGCCGCTCGGGTCGAGCCACTCGGGAGACGCTAGCTCGTAGCTCTCTCCCACTGACCAGTTGAATTCGTAGCGCGCCGCCGTCGCCGCGAGGGCCGCCAGCCGATCGACGCACGCGCGCACCTCGTCGATGGCACCTGGCAGATACTCGAACGAGAGCGCTGGGACCGCCATCGTCAAGCCGTCGAGCACGGCCGGCTCGCCGCCCTCGACGTCGATCTTGATGAACGCCGGCCGGCCGTACTGCGCGATGAGCGCGTCGGCCGTCACGGTGCGAACGCGGATGCGGCGGTTCCACTCCACGCCGCCGAAGCCCGGCTCCCGCGCGCGGGCCTCGCGCCACGCCGACGCCGTCGTCGACACCGTCGGCGTGCGCTCGCTGACCGACAGCCACTCGTCGCCGCTGGCACCGGTCACCGCCGCCTCCACGACCTCGACCTGCTCGTTGCGGCCGAACAGGAGACGGAGCACGCGCGCGAAGTCGGGCTGCGGCTCGAGCGCGATCACGCGGCAGCCGAGCGCCGCCAGCGCGCGAGCGCGGTTGCCGACGTGGGCCCCGATGTCGAACACTACCGCGCCGGGTGGCGCAAACAGGCGGTAGAGGCGCTGCATGCGGCGTTGACGCCACGGAATCGCGTGGTACACCAGCAGCGATCGAGCGATGCCGATGGCGCGATCAGTCCGGCTCATGCGCGCCTGCTGCGGGGGGATGAGACGGAGCCCCGCCGCTATAATCGAGTTCGAACATGCAACCTCTCACGGGCGGCGCCGCACGGGTGCTTGTGGGCGCGGAGGCCGCCTGGAGCCTGGTGATGGCGGCGGCCGACCTGGCCGGCGCGATGACCGCCGCCGGGCGCCCCGCCACCTTCAGTGTAGGCGACGATCTCCAGCTCACGCCCGTGCGGCCCGACGATCCGTCGGCGCTGGTGGGGTGGCAGCCCGGCCGCGGCTGGACGCTGCTGCTGCCGCCCGCTCATCCGCAACACGCGTTCATCGACCTCTACCTGCCGATCTGCAGCGCCACCAGCACGAGCCCGATCACCATCGGTCATCTGGGGCAGAGCCTCGACGGGTTCATCGCCACGCGCGCGGGCGACTCGCAGTTCGTCACCGGGCCCGAGAACATCGTGCACCTGCATCGTCTGCGCGCGCTCTCAGACGCGGTGGTGGTGGGCGCCGGCACCGTGGCCGCCGACGATCCGCTGCTGACCACGCGGCAGGTGTCGGGGCCCAATCCGCTGCGCGTGGTGTTCGACCCGGCCCACCGCCTCGACGACCACTATCGGATCTTCTCCGACGCCGAGACGCCGACGCTCTACGCGTGCAGCGAGAGCCATCTGCGCGGTGAAACGCGATTCGGCGCCGCCGACATCCTGCCGCTCTCGTGCGTGGGCGACACGTCGCCGGTGGCCCAGCTGCTTGCCGCGCTACGGGATCGTGGCTGCGCCCGCGTCTTCGTCGAAGGGGGCGGCGTGACGGTGTCCGCGTTCCTCGAAGCCGGCCTCCTCGATCGCCTGCACATGGCCGTCGCGCCGCTCATCGTCGGCAATGGCAAGCCGGCGATCCGCCTCGAGCCGAAGGACGTGTTGAGCGACTGCCAGCGTCCCGCCTATCGCGTGTTCCGCATGGGCGGCGACGTGCTGTTCGACTGCGACCTCACGCACGCCACGCGGCCTCAGCCGCCTGACGCCGGCATCAGCCGCATCATCTAGCACCGGCCAGAATCAATGGGTCGCGGCCGCCGCCCGTTCGGCTTGCACTTCATTTGTTTATTGTATATATACATTGTTCAATGGCCGCGCCGCCACGCATCTCCATCGCGCCGTCATCGTCCATCCCGGTGTACCGACAGATCGCCAACGGGCTGCGTCAGCATCTCGTCGAAGGCCGGTTGAAGCCGGGTGACCTGCTGCCGCCGGTCCGGCAGCTGGCGGTCGATCTCGGCGTCCACTTCAACACCGTCGCGCTTTCGTATCGCTCGCTGGCGGACGAAGGGTGGCTCGACCTGCGCCGCCGCCGCGGCGCCCTGGTGCTGGAGCGCGACACCCCGGTGGCGCCGGTGCGTGATCACGCCGACCGGCTGCTGCGGCGGCTCAGCGAAGTCACCGCGGAACTGCGGGCCGCAGGTGTACCGTCCCGCAAAATCGCCGCCGCGTTGCGCCGACTCGCTGAAGGAGTGGAACCGTGAGTGCCGATCTGTGGCTGACGTTGCTGGTCGTGGCCGTCAATGCACTGATGTTTCATGCGCTCCCACGATTGAGTCGGCCCGATATCCTCTTTTCTGTCACCGTAGCTGGCGCCTTTGCGTCGAGCGGCGAAGCAGCGGCTGTGGTGCGCCGGTATCGCACGGTCGTCTGGCTCTCCACGCTCGTGTTCGTGATCGTGACGATGGCGTCACCGGCCCGTGAAGGCCGCGCTGCTGTGGTCGGGATTCACATTGCGGTGATCTTCGGCGGGTGGGCGTGGGCACATCGGCGCGTGCGAGCGCACGCCGCGCCGGCGCAGACGGTTCGTGTGGCAACGCTCGCGCCGCGCGACACCCGTCTTCCCGGCGGAGCCCTGTTCGCGGCCGGACCGCTGATCATTCTGGCGGCTGCCGCCTTGTTCCTGTGGCTGAACTGGGAACTCATCCCTGATCGCGTGGCATGGCGTTGGTCGGCGGAAGGAACGGCAATCGGCTTTCGAACCAAGAGCGTGAGCGGCGTGTACACGGGGCTGGCGATCGGTGCCGCCATCACATCGATGATGCTGGCGATGGCGTGGACGATCGTCTCCCGAACGCGGCAGATTGCGCTCGACGGGGCCGCGGCAGCGGGCGAGCGGAGGTTCAAAGACGTCAGCGCGGTGCAGCTGCTATTCAGCGCGTACGCGACCGCGGGGTTGAGCGCGGCATTCTCCGTCGCCCCGGTGATCAGGGGGACGGATCGTCTGCCCCTCTTCATCCTCGTGGTGCTCGGTACGGCGGTGGCACTTTCCTCCGGCTTCGTGCTCGTGCTGATCTGGCTTGGCCAAGGCGGGCAACGCGCCATCGCGCCGGATGCGCGCGACGGGATCCATGGAGATGGCACGCCTGACGCCGGATGGAAAGGCGGCCTTTTCTATTACAACCCCAACGATCCCGCGCTGCTGGTGGAGAGGCGCATGGGTATCGGCTGGACGCTGAACATGGGCAACAGGTGGTCGTGGCTTATCCTGGGCGCGACCCTGCTGGCGATCGTCATTTCGAACGTTCTGCGCTGATCACCACCTCTACGTCCCGCCGGGGAGCCACACGGCGAGATCCTCGTGCCCGACGACGAGGCGCGAATGGCCGTCGAGCACGTGGGCGAGGCGGCGATCGGTCCACTCGCGGACGAACGTCGCGCGCTCGGGGGCCATCTGCACTGCGGCACGAGACCATCCTTCAATCAGTTGACGCTGGAGCTCGCCGGCGTCGGGCTCCAGATGCCAATCGCTGGCCTCGCGCTCCACCGAGTAGCCGAGCGCGCCAAAGCACTCGGCGGCCACCGTGCAGGCGGTGGGTCCGAGCGCGGGGCCGAAGCCCTTGTCGCCGCGCTGGTGCTCGTTCACGAGCTGGCGGACTTCGTCGTCGCCCGGCTCTTCGGGCGAGCAGTCGATGCGCCCGTCGTAGGTGAGCGCGAACAGGCCGGCCGCGCCGGCCTGGCGGCACTCGCTGGCAAGCGACTCGAGCCAGGCGGCCGAGGCGAGATCGAGCAGCGCCGACGCCGTGACCAGGCGCCGCTCGAGGAACAGATCGGAGGCCGGCGGCAAGTCGGCGAGGTCCGCCAGCCGCGTGGTGAACGTCACGGCCAGCCCCTCCCCCTCGACACGCCAGGCCCCTTCGTCGCGCGAGACCACCAGACCGCGGGCCTCGCCCCAGGCGCGCAGCCGCTGCGAGGCCTCGATGAGGAGCGATGGATCGTGATCGACGAGCAGCCACTGCTGCTGCGGGTGCAGGCGCTCGGCCAGGTAGCGCGCGTTGGAGCCGGTGCCGGCGCCAATGTCGAGAATGGTGAGAATGGTTTCCGGCGTGAAGCGCGCGGCCACCGCCTGCAACAGCCGTTCGGATCGGGCCGCGGCGTCGGCCGGCTCGCGGAGCGCCAGCCACTCGGCAGTGAACTCACCCATCGACGCCCTCGATGGTACGCGCCATCAGCCCCGCCGCGGCATCCCAGCTGCGCAGGCGCGCGCGGGCGCGCCGCGCGCCGCCGGACAGCCGCGCCCGCAGCGCGGCGTCGGTCACGACGGACCACAGCGCCGCGGTCAGAGCGCCCTGGTCACCTGGCGGCACCAGCAGGCCGGCGTCGTCGCCCACGAGATCGCCAATCGCGCCGGTGGCCGTGCTCACCACCGGCAACCCGCGCGCGAGCGCTTCGGCCACCGCCATCCCGTACCCCTCGTACCACGTCGGCAGCACGAACACGTCGGCCGCGTCGTAGCGAACATCCAGCGGCTCGCGTTCCAGCTCGCCCGCAAACACAATGCGCGATTCGAGCCCCGAGGCAGCCACCGCGGCGCGGACCGATGCGGCCCACGGCTCGTCGCGGTCGAGGCCGCCCACACAGGTCAGGTGCCACGGCGCCGCCCGCATCGCCGCCAGGGCGCGCACCAGCACGTCGTGCCCCTTGCGCGGTACGACGGTCGCCACGCACAGCAACTCTATGGCGTCGCCGTTCGAGCCGCGCGCCTGCGGAGCCGGATCGGTACCTGGTTCGATCACCGTGATCGAGGAAGGCGCGACGGCGTAGCGGTGGAGCGCCACCGCCGTACGCGGGCTCGTCACCACGACGTGCCGCGCGGCCGCGAGCGCGCGCCGCTCGCTCGCCTCGAGCCCGGCTCGGGCGTCGGCGGCCAGACCGGTCTCGTCCGCCAGGGGATGGTGCACCAGCGCGATCAGCCGCAGGCGCGACGCCTCGTGCGCGGCTTCGTCCGGCAAGGCGCCCAGCGCGAGCCCGTCCACCACGACCGCCGCGCCGTCGGGCAGCGCCGCCAGCACGGCCGCCGCCGCCCGGCGTGATGCGGCGGACGGGACGGGAAACGATCCGGGAATCTCGTGCACGCGGACGGTCCAGCCGCGCCGCTCGAGGCCGGCGACGATTTCGCGGTCGTAGCCGTAGCCTCCGGTCCGCGTGTCGAGGCTCCCCGGCACCACCATGTGGACCTGCGGGCCGCGAGCGGCCGCGTGCATCAGCGCACCGGACTCTCGTACGACGCCCAGGCGACGTGCGACTCGTGCAGCGTCACGCGCGCCGAGTCGATCTGGCCCGCCGAGGGGCCCAGCTCGCCGCGCCCGATCGCCTGGACCATGCGATCGAAGATGACCTTGGCGAGGAACTCCGTCGTCGTATTGCTGCCCTTGAACGCGAGGTTCTCGTCGAGGTTCTGGAAATTCAGTGCACCCAGCAGCGCCTTGAGCGTATCGCCCGCCTTGCCGATGTCCACGACGATGCCGTCGGCGTCGAGCTCGCGACGGCGGAACTCCACGTCCACCACAAAGGTGGCCCCGTGCAGGCGCTGCGCGGGACCGAAGACGGCCCCGCGGAAACTGTGCGCGATCATGAAGTGGTCTCGCACGCACACGCTATACAAGGTTCCCTCCCCCGTAGTTGCGGGTCTTCAGACCGCCGTAGCTGCGGGTCTTCACACCCACGTAGTTGTGGGTCTTCAGACCCACCTTAATACCGAATCCGGTGACAAAGCGTATCGCCCGGCGAGGTCGAAAGCCGCGCCATCACCGCGGGCAGCTCTTCGAAATCGCTCTCGCCGGTAATCACGGCGTCGAGGGCCGGGCTCTCGAGCAGCCGCAGCGCGAGCTGCATGCGCCGGCGCGTATCCCACCGCGCGCGTTGCGCTGCCGCCACGCTGCCCACCTGCGACGAGGTGATGGTGAGCCGCCGCGCATGAAAGGCCCGCCCCAGTCCCAGCGGCACGTCCTGATCGCCGTACCAGCTCAACTCGGCCACGGTGGCTTCGAACGCCGCTAGTTGCAGTGCCAGCGCCAGCCCCGCGGGGGCGCCGCTCGTGTGAATCACGACGTCGGCTTCGCCGGTCGCATTCTCTGGCAGCGCGAACCGCACGCCGAGCGCGCCGGCCACCGCGGCCTTGGCCGGGTTCGTGTCCACGAGCTCCGCTTCGCATCCGGGAATGCGCGCCACCAGCCAGGCGGTCATGCAGCCGACGGCGCCCGCACCGACGATCGACACCCGATCGCCCACGAGCGGCCGCGCGTCCCACACACCGTTGATCGCGGTCTCGAGGTTGGCCGCCAGCACGGCGCGGCTCGGGGGCGTGCCGACCGGCAGCAGGTGGATCGCCGTCGCCGGCACGATGTAGCGCGTCTGGTGGGGGTGGAGCGTGAAAACGACTCGGCCTTTGAGATCCGGCGGACCCTCTTCCACCTCGCCCACGCTGGCGTAGCCGTATTTCACCGGTGCCGGAAAGCGCCCGCCCTGGAACGGCGCGCGCATGCGCTCGAACTCGCTCGGCGGCACGCGGCCGCGGAAGACGAGCGACTCGGTGCCGCGGCTGATGCCGCTGTAGAGCGTCCGCACCTGCACTTCGCCGCTCGCCGGAGGAGCCAGCGGCTCCGTGCGAATTTCACCGCGCCCGGGGGCGGCCACCCAGAACGCGCGCGCGTCGTGAGGCACCGGGTCCCATTCTAGTTACAATCCTCGAACGACCCCTTCCCTTCGAACCGGCGTGCTGGCGGCGGCCGCAGCGGGGCTGGCCGTCGCCGAGCTTACCGCCGTCGTGTTCGCGCGCCAGCTGCAGCTCTCGCCGGGCTTCGTCTTCAAGACCGGCGCAATCTTTCTGGCGTCGATGCTGATAGCGGTCTCACGCGTCGGCGCGCATCATCCGTACCTTCGATTCGGGCCCGCCAACACACTGACCACCCTGCGGCTCGCGCTCGTAGCGCTGATTGCCGCCGCCCTCGCCGAACCGCACACCGCCACGCTGGCGTGGGCCGTCACTACGGTGGCCATCATCGCCAGCGGACTCGACGGCGTGGACGGATGGCTGGCGCGCCGCTCGACGCTGACCAGCGCGTTCGGCGCCCGCTTCGACATGGAGACCGACGCGCTGCTGATACTGGTGCTCTCGGCGCTCGCGTGGCGCTGGGATCGCGCCGGGGTGTGGGTGCTGGCGTGCGGCCTGATGCGGTACGCGTTCGTCGCCGCGGCGTGGGTGTGGCGGTGGATGGCGTGGCCGCTGCCGCCCAGCTGGCGACGGAAGTTCGTGTGCGTCGTGCAGATCGTCGGGCTGGCGATCGTCGTGGCGCCCGTACTGCCGCCGCCGCTCAGCGTCTGGCTGGCGGCGGCAACCCTGGTGATGCTCACGTGGTCATTCGCGGTGGACGTGTGGTGGCTGGCGGTGCAAAGACCCCTCCGTGAATTTTCTTGATCAGCGACGCGGGTCTAAAGACCCGCGACTACGTACGGCCTCAGCGCAGGGCTTTTCGCACGACCAGCTTGAGGCCCGACCACACGTCGTCTACGGCGCACACCTTCACGTCCACGAGACCGGTCGGCAGCGCGATGGCGCGGATCACGTCTTCGGTGACGTCCGTCGGCACCTTGGCCGCCTTCTTCGGCCACGACACCCACAGCGCGGCGTCGGCGCGCATCTGCCTGCGCAGGCGCGGCAGCGCCTTCGCGAGCGGCGACGCGGCGGTAGCGAACACGTGGATCACGTCCACGCCGGCCGACACGCGCGTGGCGAACGTGACGTCGTCGGGCAACGGCGCGAGAAGCGTACGGTAGCCGGCTGGCGCGTCGATCGCGCAAACCGCCATGCCGGGCTTGATGCCGAGTTTCTTCGAGAGAGGCGTTCCGGAGTAGCCGGGCATGCATCCGGATCCTAGATCGCGAACCGGCGTGAAGCCGGTTTGCCACAGAGCGCCGCCCGGGCCGGTACTGTGCGGGCCGCGCTACGCGGCGCTGGCGAGCCGGTGGCGGCGCGCCTTGCGCAGCTCGCGCTGCATCGTCAGGACGCCGATCACCGACAGCAGGGCGAGGAACGGTACGAACACCAAGGCCCAGAAGAAGCCCTCGATGGCGCCTTGGCCCGCCCAGACCACAACGGCGACGATGCCGGGAACAAGACGTCCGATCTGCGCGACGTTGAGGGCCATCGCCACGGTCCACCAGAGCCTGCCGCCGCGCCGGATCGCGTAGGCAATCAGCGCGAGCGCCACGGCGACCAGAGTCAGCACGCCAACATAGGTCACCTGTTCGCCGGCGAGACCCGAGTTACCTCGCGGAAAGGGCAGGGAAGCCAGGACACACACGAGAGCCAGCAGGTTGCCGGCCAGGAGGGCGAAGAGCATCTGCGAGGTGACGCTCTGAGGCGAATCGCGCGAGTCGTGCCTGACACCCACGTCCTGCTCAGCGTCGCGCTAAGCTCGGCCGTTGTCAACAGCACCGTGCCAGCGTGCGCAACGGCGTGCCGCAGCCGCTAGACGGACGTCAGTTCGTGACCGAGCTTTTCTTTCTTGGTCTTGAGATAGCGGCGCGAGTGGTCGGAGGCGGGGATTTCAATGGGAATGCGCTCGCTGACCGACAGCCCGTCTCCCGCTACCCCCGCGAGCTTGAGCGGGTTGTTGCTGAGGAGGCGAATCGAGCAGACGCCGAGATCGACGAGGATGCGCACGCTCACGCCGTACTCGCGCTTGTCGGCGGGAAAGCCGAGCCGTTCGTTGGCCTCGACGGTGTCGAACCCTTCGTCCTGCAGCGAATAGGCGCGAATCTTGTTGGCGAGGCCGATGCCGCGCCCTTCCTGATTGAGATACAGCAGCACTCCGCGCCCTTCGGCGACGATGCGGCGCATCGCCGTATCGAGCTGCGGGCCGCAGTCGCAGCGCGCGCTGTGGAAGATGTCGCCGGTGACGCACGACGAGTGCACGCGCACGATCACGTTCTCGCCGCTCCCGAGGTCGCCGTGCACGAGCGCCACATGCGTCTGGTGATCGACCGAATCCTCGTAGGCAACGATGTCGAACTCGCCGTACTCGGTCGGCAGTTTCGCCACCGCGGCGCGGGTGACGAAAGGCTTCCCCTGTACGCGCTGCCACGCGAGCCGCGCGCGATGTGTCAACCAGTTAAGCATTTAGGCTGAGAAGGCGTGAAAGGTCTACGGCCTCACGCTATCGTAGGGGGTGGTGAC
>Ga0070670_100001059_pt1 | contig 21806 bp, 18 predicted proteins | sample KBSS63metaG_FD_64665 | JGI IMG/M metagenome (GOLD analysis project Ga0070670, IMG submission 64665) | Switchgrass rhizosphere microbial communities from Kellogg Biological Station, Michigan, USA - KBS S6-3 metaG | ecosystem: Host-associated > Plants > Roots > Rhizosphere > Soil ... | reverse complement strand
GACCTCAGGATCCGTCATGTAGTGGTGAATGTTGGACAGACGTTCCGCTTTCGGGTCACGTGTCCAGACGCCTTGCGGGCCACGAAAGTCCGGGATTCCGGATTCCGTTGAAATACCGGCGCCGGTGAGGGCGACAATCGATGTCGCAGCGTCAACCCAACTCGAGGCTGTCTGAATGAGACTGGTCACCATGAACATCATCCGCCATGCCGTCGCGATTCTGGTGCTGCCGGTTGCCCTCAGCGGTCAGGCTCGTCCAGCGTTCGACGTTGCTTCGATTCGGCCTTCCCCGCCGGACAGAAGTGAGGTCGCGATCGGCGTTCGCATCACCGGGGCACAACTGCGGATCAGTCAGTGGCCGCTCAAGGAATACCTGGCGATGGCCTACCGCGTCAGGCCGCAGCAGATCACCGGACCCGATTCGCTGTCGACCGTCTACGACATTGCCGCCACCATTCCCGCCGGTGTGCCCCAGGACACGATTCCGGAGATGCTGCAGACCCTCTTCGCTGACCGCTTTCAGATGAAGGCGCATCTGGAGAAGAAGCAGTTCCCGGTATACGCGCTCGAAGTCGGGAAAGAAGGCCTGAAGATCAAGGAAGCGACTCTCGATCCGGGGGCGGCAGCGGCTCCCGCAGCGACAAACGTTCAGGCGAGTGGCGGCAACAATGGAATAACGCTCGACGGTGGCGACGGTTCGTCATTCGTACTTGCAAACAACCGCGTCGAGGTGCGCCGGATGACGATGGAGCGCTTCGCCGGGTTGGCGACGCGATTCCTCGATCGTCCTGTCGTCGATTTCACGGGACTGACAGGCCGGTACGATCTGACGATCGACATCGCTCCCGAGGACTACACCGCGATGATGGTGCGCGCGGCGGTCAGCCAGGGTATCCGGCTGCCGCCGCAGGCGCTGCAGGCCATGAATCTCGGGTCACTGAATCCGCTCAAGGCTGGAATGGAGAGAGCGGGCTTCCGGCTGGAGGCGCAAAACGCGCCGCTCGATCTTCTCGTGGTCGAATCGATCGCCAAGGCACCGAGTGAGAATTAAGACACCACGAGCGCCAGGAAGACGCTATCCACCCGCGAGCGCTCCGATGATCAGAAAGGGCTCAGCGCCGCGGACGACCTGATCGGGGAGCGGCGTATCGGGTGGGTCGTGCGACAAATCCTCTTCGCAGGCGTAAAAGCGGACGAACGCGCGGCGCTTGAACGTCGCCTGATCGCGAATCGTGCCCCGGAGCATTGGGTAGTCGGACTCGAGCGCATCGAGTAACGCCCGCTGAGTCACGACGCCGGGCACATTGACTTCCACCTCGGCGCCGACGCGCGCCAGCGTCTGCAGATGCTGCGGCAGTGCAACCCGAATCATTACAGCGTCTGCACCTCCACCGACAGCACGGGCGGCAGATCGCGGACGATGGCGTTCCAGCTGTCACCGCTGTTCGCGGATCCGTAGACCTGTCCGCCGGTGGTCCCGAAATAGATGCCGCATGGATCGAGGGAATCGACGGCCATGGCGTCACGCAGAATGTTGACGTAGCAGTTTTCCTGCGGCAGTCCTTTGCTGAGCGGCTCCCACTCGTTGCCGCCGGTCCGGCTGCGATAGACGCGCAGCTTACCCTCAGGCGGATAATGCTCGGAGTCGCTCTTGATCGGCACGACGTAAATCGTCTCTGGCTCGTGCGCATGCACGTCGAGGGCGAAGCCGAAATCGGTCGGCAGATTGCCGCTGACCTCCGTCCACAGATCTCCGGCGTTGTCGCTGCGCATCACGTCCCAGTGCTTCTGCATGAAGAGCACGTCCGGTCTCGACCGGTGCATGCCGATGCGATGAACGCAGTGGCCCACTTCCGCCGTTGGATCGGGGATGTACTGCGAGTGAAGGCCCTTGGTGATCGCTTTCCAGCTCTGCCCGCCGTCATCGGTGCGGAACGCGCCGGCCGACGAGATGGCGACGTACATCCGGTTAGAGTTCGTCGGATCGAGCAGAATCGTGTGGAGGCACATACCGCCGGCTCCGGGTGCCCATTTGGAGCCCGAGCCGTGACCACGGAGGCCCGGCAGCTCCTGCCAGGTCTTCGCACCGTCCGTGCTGCGAAAAAGCGCGGCGTCCTCGATGCCCGCATAGACGACGTCGGGATCCGTCAGCGACGGTTCGAGATGCCAGGCGCGCTTGAACTCCCACGGATGCGGTGTGCCGTCGTACCACTGGTGCGTGCCTGGCACGCCGTCGTAGGTGAATTGATTGCCGGCGGGCTCCCACGTCTGGCCGCCGTCGTTCGATCGCTGGAGCACCTGCCCGAACCATGCGCTCGACTGCGACGCGTAGATGCGGTTCGGATCAACGGGAGATCCCTTCATGTGGTAGATCTCCCACCCCCCGAAGTGCGGTCCGCTCACACTCCAGCGGTCACGCTTGCCGTCGGACGAGAGGATGAAGCCTCCCTTGCGGGTACCTATAAGAACTCGAACGTTGCTCATAACCTCTTAGACTCCAGCGCTCCAGAAAAATCATCGGTCCTCGGCTGGCAGCGTGAGCGGCAAGCCGAACAGGGGGAACAGGCGCTCAGTATCAAGGAACGCGTTCCAGGCTTTGATACGGTTGCGATCGAGCTCGAGGATCGTCAGCGACCAGGCCTGATATCCACCCTCGGCGGACCGCCGGTATTGCGCGAATGCCGGCGAGCCACAGGCCTCTGTGCGAACCAGCTTCGAGCCGCGGCAGCCACTGCCCCGGCCGAGCAGCCAGTTCCGGATCGCGTCCGGCCCCTGCAACCATAGCGTGTACGGCGGCATCGACAGCGTCGCGTCCTCACGCATCAGGGTCACGAGCGCATCCACGTCGTATTCGTGGAAGGCGTCTACATATTTCTTGAGCAATTCGGCCTGTGAATCTGACAGCGGCTCGCTGTTGAGAGAGACATTCCTGGCTGCGAGCGTCGCTCGCGCCCGCTGCAACGCGCTGTTGACGGCGGCTACGGACATCTCGAGAGCCTCGGCCACTTCCTGAGACGACCAGCCCACCACTTCCGTGAGCAACAGCGCGGCGCGCTGGCGCGAGGGCAGATGCTGCAGCGCCGCCACAAACGCCAGACGTGTGCTCTGACGGAGCACTACGGTCTCGAACGGATCGGCATCCGATGGAAGGAAGCGCGTATCCGGAAGCGGCTCGAGCCAGTGCGTACGCGGACGCGTCTCGAGCTCGTCGTCGACAGTTCCCACCGGCCCCTCTTCAATCGGCCTGGCTCGGCGCGCCTTAGACGACAGCGTGTCAAGGCATACGTTCGTCGCAATGCGATACAACCAAGTCTTGAGGGAGGCGCGGCCGTCGAAGCGGCTCAATCCCTTCCAGGCACGGACCATGGCCTCCTGAACCGCATCCTCGGCATCGAACGCGGAGCCGAGCATCCGGTAGCAGTGGCCCGTGAGTGCGGCTCGATGCAGTTCCAGCTCAGTGATATCGATAACTGCCACGGGTTCACTCCTAATTCGTTCCGACTCGTTCGGCGATCAGGTCCGCCAGCACTTCGTAGCCCCGGTCCGTGTAATGACAACAATCGTCCTCGTACACCGGCCCCGGCTCACGATCGAGGGCCGTCGTCCCGTCGACGAACTGTTCCTTCTCCGCAAGCATTGCAGCAGCGCGTTCCAGCGCAGGGTAGCCGTTTTCGACCGAGCGTTTGAACGGTGTGTCTTTGTTCAACGCCACGCGCGCTTCCGCATCGCTGAACGTTCGACGCGTGAAGTACTGATTCGGCTGCAGGACGTGCAGATAGGGCACGCCGCGCGCGGCCAGCAGGTCGTGCATCAATAGCGATGCTCTTGTCCAATCGTTCGCGATGTCGCCGAAGACCACCCCGGGGCCCTCGCGCTTCCTTACCGGAGGCGTCAACAAAAGAAGCGACGACGCGGAAGGATTGGACGGCAGTGCATCGTAAGCCCCCACCTCCGCCTGATACCGGTTCATCGTAAACCTGTAATAACGGTCGAGCGCAACGTGAACAGCCGCGCTGCGGTTACGGCGCATGCGATCGATGAGCCCGTTCAGACGTTCCTTGTCCACGCTGATGCGGGCAAGTGCCTGTACACGCGCCGGAGTCAGCGTCGCCTGGTCGATCAGGTTCAGAAGCGGATCGATGTGGATCGGACTCGGCATGGAGATGTCACGGCCGTGTTCGTTGTTGCGCGAGCCGAGCGCCACCTCGTTGAAACCGTCGATGTTGACGACGAGATTGAACTGCTGGCCGAGCGACAGGAAGTAGGCCAGCACGATCAGTTGCTGCGGCTGTTTGTAGCCCTCGTGGCTGAAACACAGCGGCACGATCTCGCGGCCAGCGAGCGCCGGGTGACGCTGCAACGCGGCGACGAGGCGAGGCGCGCCACGATCGCAGAATGCCCGGGCCACTGACCCGCCGAAGATGCCAACCAGAAACTCGCGATCGCTGCTTCGCGTGTAGGGGAACGCCACTTTCGACCCGAACCCGATGTTGTTGGTTTCGGGTCGCACTCCGGGTCTGTGGATCGGTCCGAAGTATGGATGCAGCACATCCGCGCTGAGCTCACCCCGTCCGGTCTCGGGCAGCGGCGCTGGAATGGCCTTTTCGGCGGTGTAGAAGAACGCACCGTTCTGGAAGAAGTAGAACGCCACCGCGCCAAGCTCCGCCAGCATCACGAACACGACGATGTTGATCGCGACGAGCGAGAGGCGCGACTTCGTCATGGACTAGTCCGGCGAGAAGGTGTCCGCGTAGGCCTGTCGCCGTGAAGAATCCTGCTGCTCCTTTCGCAGGACAGCGCGGCCGACAACCAGCAGATCGAGGTCCGTTCCCATGAAGCAGCGGAAGGCGTCCTCCGGCGTGCACACGATTGGTTCGCCGCGCACATTGAAGCTGGTGTTCACAATGACAGGACAGCCGGTTCGCGTCTTGAACGCTTCGATGAGCCGGTGATACATCGGGTTCGTTTCCCGGTGAACGGTCTGCACACGTGCTGAGTAATCGACGTGCGTCACCGCCGGGATCGTCGATCGCACGACGTTCAGCTTGTCGATGCCGAAGAGATGCTCCTCGTCGTGGGTCATCGCGCGGCGATGCTGCTCCCTGACCGCTGCAACCAACAACATATACGGACTGTCGTCGTCCAGTTCGAACCATTCGGCGACGTCTTCGCGTAACACCGACGGCGCGAACGGCCGGAAGCTCTCGCGATACTTCACTTTCAGATTCAACGTCTTCTGCATCGAAGGCGACCGCGCATCTCCGAGGATCGACCGGCCTCCCAGCGCGCGCGGGCCGAACTCCATTCGTCCCTGGAACCAGCCGACCGCCTGTCCAGAGGCAAGCGCATCCGCGGTCGCCTGAATCACCGCCTCGTCGTCCGACGCCACGTCGAAGCGAGCGCCCAGCGCGCGGAGCCGGCTTTCGATGTCGGACTGGGAATACTCCGGTCCAAGATAGCTGCCCGACATCGCATCGGGTCGGCAGACCGCGGTGCGATCGCCGCCGTGGTGCGAATGATAGCCGGCCAGCGCGGCCCCCAGCGCACCGCCGGCATCGCCCGCCGCCGGCTGTACCCAGATCCGATGGAAGCGTCCATCGCGAAGGACCTTTCCGTTGGCCACGCAGTTCAGGGCAACGCCGCCTGCCAGGCAGAGGTTCGGTAGACCGAATTCCTCCGCCAGTGCGCGCGTCAACCGCAGCATGATTTCGTCGGTCACCGCCTGGACCGAGGCGGCGATGTCCATATGAAACGGCTCCAGCAGTTCGTCAGGCTGCCGCGGCGCGCGCCCGAACAGCCGTGCGAACCGGTCATTCGTCATTCGCAGACCGGTGCAATAGTCAAAGTACTCGAGGTTGAGCCGGAAGCTCCCGTCGGTCTTGACGTCGATCAGTGACTCGTAGATCTGGCTCGTGAACCGGGGCGTGCCGTACGGCGCCAGTCCCATCACTTTGTACTCGCCGGAATTGACCTTGAAGCCGGTGTAGTACGTGAACGCGGAATACAGAAGCCCGAGCGAATGGGGGAAGTGAATCTCTCGCACCGGCCGCAGGGTCTTTCCTTTTCCGATGCTGATCGAGGTAGTCGTCCACTCTCCGACTCCGTCCATCGTCAGCACCACCGCTTCATCGAAAGGCGACGGATAGAAGGCGCTGGCCGCATGGCTCTGATGGTGCTCGGTGAACAGCATCCGGTCGGTGGCGCGCGTGAATCCCAGCCGTTTCAATTCGCGCCCGAGCAGGTCCTTCTGAAATAGCTTCTCGCGGATCCACAGCGGCATCGCCATCGCGAAGCTGCGATAACCACGCGGTGCAAAGGCGAGGTAGGTCTCGAGCAGCCGCTCGAATTTCAGGAACGGCTTTTCGTAGAAGACGACCGAATCGATGTCGTCGGGCGAGACGCCCGCGTGGTCCAGGCAGAACCGGACGGCATGCGCGGGAAACCGGGCGTCGTGCTTCCGACGCGAGAAGCGTTCTTCCTGGGCGGCCGCCACGACGCGACCGTCCACGACCAATGCTGCGGCGCTGTCGTGATAGTAGGCGGAGATTCCGAGGATCTTCACGAAGGATCAGAACTGCTGGTTCATCGGCGACGATGCGTCGCTCCGAGAGATCCAGTACGTGGTCGCGTTGTCGTCAGGCCGAAGCATCGCGGTCAGGCCTTTTCGGCGGCGGCGCATGACAAGGCCGAACGGCGTCACGACCAGATAGAAGATCGCGCCCATCACAATGGGATTGACGATCTTGTGAAGAAGCAGTCCGATGCGGAGCCAGATCTGATTGGCCGGCGCCAGGGCCCGAGGCCATACCAGCGCCAGCAACGCGACGACAATCGCGACACCGACCGCCCACCATCGCGGTCCCGCGCCACGCCACAGCGGCACGAATCCAATGAGGGTGAAGACGACCGTAAACACCGCGCCGAAGGAGCGGTCGGAAGGGCCAACGACGTCCTCGTCGTGCAGCGGTCCGTGGATGCTCATGGCTCGACGGAGCATACTCTACGCGGGCCAACCTGAAGGTCGGCCTCTATCCGCATCAAATTCAATGACGCGACACAACACGCCTGGTCAGGTGCTCTTTGCCAGCATGATCGGGACGACCATCGAGTTCTTCGACTTCTATATCTACGCGACGGCGGCTGTACTCGCGTTCCCAAAACTCTTTTTTCCGGCGACGGATCCGAATACCGCCACGCTGGCGTCATTGGCGACATTTGGCATCGCGTTTTTGGCACGACCCATAGGGTCGGCACTCTTTGGTCACTTCGGCGACCGCATTGGTCGCAAAACCACGCTGGTCGCGGCGCTGTTGACGATGGGAGTCTCGACGGTGGCAATCGGGTTGCTGCCCACGTACGCGAGCATTGGCATCGCGGCGCCGGCGCTGCTCGCGCTCTGCCGCTTCGGTCAGGGGCTGGGTCTCGGCGGTGAATGGGGCGGGGCCGTCCTCCTCGCGATCGAGAACGCACCTCCCGGGCGCCGGGCCTGGTACGGGATGTTCCCACAGCTTGGTGCACCGGTCGGCTTCTTCTTTTCCGGCGGCGTGTTCCTGCTGCTCTCCGAGTACCTGACGGACGAACAGTTCTTCTCTTTTGGCTGGAGAATTCCTTTTCTCGCAAGCGCGGTACTGGTCCTCGTTGGTCTGTATGTGCGTCTGACGATTACCGAGACACCGGTCTTTCAGGCAGCCATGACCCGCGAAGAGCGTTCTCGAGTCCCGATAGCCGAAGTGTTCCAAACGCATTCCCGGATGGTGATCGTCGGCGTTCTCTCATCGCTCGTGACGTTCGTGCTCTTCTACCTGATGACCGTGTTCGCGCTCTCCTGGGGAACGTCGGCGCTTGGCTTCAGCCGCACGACCTTCCTGATCATCCAGCTCATCGGAGTAGTCTTCTTTGCGATCACGATTCCGATCAGCGCCACGGTTGCGGAGCGTGGGCGTCGGCAGACGCTGATTGGGGTGACGGTCGCGATTGGCGCATTCGGACTCGTCTTCGCGCCGATGCTCGAGGCCGGCATTACCGGCGCCACATTGGCAATGGTCGTCGGACTGGCGCTGATGGGGTTTACGTACGGGCCTCTCGGGACCGTCCTGTCCGAATTGTTCCCGACCCGCGTCCGTTATACCGGAAGCTCGATGACCTTCAATTTGACCGGGATTTTCGGCGCGTCGCTGGCGCCGTACATCGCGACGTGGCTGGCGCAGCATTACGGCCTTCAATACGTCGGCTATTACCTCTCTGTGGCGGCGGCGCTCACGCTGGTTGGCCTTCTCTCGATTCATGAGACGCGCGATACGGCCCTTTAACGGGTTTTTTACCAAGCTTTAACAAAAGCCAGGTATCCGCAGCCGCCGACCTCAACGTAAAAACATATGGTCGGCTGCGGTATCCTATTAAGTCCATTGGTCTTCTGGGCTGTTCGACCTTGCTCGGGGAGGCCGTTGGCCGCCGCCTTCAAGGCGACGCCTTCAAGGCGACACTGGGAGCGGAGTCCATGAACCTCAGGTCCCTCGTTATCGGCTGCGTCGCGGTGCTCACCTGGGTGCTTGCGATCAGCGCACAGTCGACGCGGCAACAGCCCACAGCTGCCCGCGCGCAAGCACAGCCAGCGCGTCCCCAGCCGACGACCACGGCACCCACTCAGGTGCGAAACGTCGCCACGGCTCCAGCCACTCCACTGATCGGCGCTGACGATCAGCGCGCGTTCTTCAAGACGTGGTGCGTCGGCTGTCATAACCAGGCCGCCAAAGCGACGATGGATTCGTCGCGCAAGCTCCAGTTAGACACGCTCGACGCGGCGAACGTCGACAAGGATCGCAAAACGTGGGAGCTGGTCGTGCGGAAAGTGCGCGCCGGTCAGATGCCCCCCTCCGGCATGAAGCGTCCCGACCCGGCGCTCTTCGACGCCCACATCACGGCGCTCGAAAACGAGCTCGATCGCACCGCGAAACCGTTCGCGCCGCCGCCAGGGCTGCACCGGCTGAACCGCACGGAGTACGCGAACGTGATTCGGGATCTCCTCGATCTCGAAATCGACGCCGCCAAGTATCTGCCGTCGGACGACTCGACTGCTGGCTTCGACAACATCGCTGGCGCGCTGGGCGTGTCATCTACCCTGGTCGAGGCATACGTGAATGCGTCGCAGAAGATCGCGCGTCTTGCCCTCGGCTATCCAGAAGACGCGGGTCTGGTTGTCTACCGCACGAAAGAAGACACGTCGCAGGACTATCACATCGAAGGACTGCCGTTTGGCACACGCGGCGGCATGCTCGTCCCCCACGTCTTCCCGTCGGATGGCGAGTACACGATCACGGTGACGCCGATCTTCGGCGACAACATGTCGCCGACCGGGTTCGGGTCCGTGCCTTGCGAGAAGCTGGAAATCCTCGTCGACGGCGATCTCCTCGGCCTGATCAACTGGCAGGGTGGCGGTCGCAACGCCGGCGGCAATTGCGGGACGCGCGGCCGGGGCGCAGGCCCGAACGGTCAGGATGGTCCGGCCATCTCGGCGTCGGTGATTCCAGAAGCCGCTCCGACAGGCGCGGCCGCAGCTGGCGGGGGCGGGTTCGGCCGCGGCGGACCGCCGATGCGCGTGCGCTTCAAGACAACTGCTGGCAAGCATGTGATCGGCACGACGTACCTGGCGACAAACTACGCGCCGCTGCTCGACCTCGATCGCCATTTCATGCGTTCGACGGTGCAGACGGGCCCGACGCCCGGCTACACGTTCTTCCCACACGTCGGCACGATTCGGATCGAAGGACCATTCAAGGCGACGCCGGCGAAAGATAGTGCCAGCCGCCGGAAGATCTTTGTCTGCACGCCAAAGACGGCGGCAGAAGAAACGCCATGCGCACGCCGCATCATCACCAACCTGGCGACCTACGCATACCGTCGCCCGACCACGCAGGCTGACATCAACCTGCTAATGGAGTTCTACGACCAGGGTCGGAAGGAAAAGAGCTTCGAGACCGGCATCGAGATGGTGCTGGCGCGAATTCTCGCGTCGCCGCAGTTCATCTATCGAATCGAGGAGGAGCCGGCAGTGCGTACCGGCAGCACCGCGAGTGCAACGATTCTGGCCAGTCAGCGCGCGCAGGCGCCGCGGACGCCGCCGAGCTACCGCATCAGCGATATCGACCTCGCCTCACGACTGTCGTTCTTCCTCTGGAGCTCGATTCCTGACGCCGAGCTGCTGAAGGTCGCCGGGGCTGGACGTCTGAAGGACCCTGCCGTGCTCGAGACCCAGGTCCGTCGCATGCTGAAGGACCCGAAGGCCGAAGCTCTCGCGGTGAACTTCGCCGGACAGTGGCTGAACCTGCGCGGGCTGGACGCCTCCGCGCCGCTGCCGCTCATCTATCCGGATTTCGACGATCCGCTTCGCCAGGCGATGCGTCGCGAGGTTGAGCTGCTGTTCGACACGATCGTGCGCGAGGACCACAACATCACCGAGCTACTGACGGCGGACTACACATTCGTCAACGAGCGCCTCGCCAAGCATTACGGCATCAAGAACATCTACGGCAGCCAGTTCCGCCGTGTCGAACTGGGTCCCGGACTCGAATCGCGCCGCGGCCTCACCGGCAAAGGCGCTTTCCTAGTGACGACATCGAAACCGGATCGGACGTCGCCGGTGACACGCGGCAAGTGGGTGATGACAAATCTCCTTGGGATGAGCCCGCCGAGCCCGCCGGCCAACGTCCCGCCGCTCCCGCCGCGCGCCGCGGACCCGAACGCCAAGGAGCCGAGCATGCGGCAGAAGATGCTGTCGCACCGGGTGCGGCAGGACTGTGTGCAGTGCCATCGACTGATGGACCCGATCGGCTTCTCGCTGGAGAACTTCGACGCCATTGGCTTGTGGCGCAGCCACGACGAAGACCAGGCCATCGACGCCAAGGACCTGTTCTTCGACAACACCACGATCGAGGGCCCGAACGGGCTTCGTAACTGGCTTGCATCAACGTACGGAAAGCAGTTCGTCACTGTCGCCACCGAGAAGCTTCTGATTTACGCGCTGGGGCGCGGCGTCGAAGCAGGCGACATGCCGCTGGTGCGCGCTGTCACACAGGATGCGATCAAGAACAACGGCCGCTTCTCGGCCATCGTTCTCGGCATCGTCCGCAGCCAGCCGTTCCAGGTGAACATGCGATCTGAAGCGGTGCCGGGCGCGACCAGCGCGCGCGCAACCGTTCCACAGAGTGGAGTCAACTGAACCATGTCGTTCATCACAAAGAAACACATCAGACGACGCACGTTCCTGCAGGGCGCGGGCGCGACTCTGGCGCTGCCGGTTCTCGAAGCGATGCTGCCGGCCGCAACCGCGATAGCCCAGACAGCCGTCGGGCAGGCAAAGCCACGCTTCGTCGGCGTGTTCTATCCGCACGGCATGGCTCCGGGCTTCTGGGAGCCAGGGGCGGAGGGCGCACTGCCCGACAAGCTGCCGCACATCGCGGAAGCGCTGTCGAAGCTGAAGAACGAGACAACGATCATGAGCGGCCTGTGGTCAAAGTCCGCGGAGCCGCCCGAGGGAACGACCGGCTCTGACCACTGGGTCGCTGCCGCGTATCTCACGGGAATCAAGCCGCGGAAGACCGCCGGTTCAGACGCAACGGTGGGGAGCGCCACGATCGATCAGCAAATCGCGCAGAAGATCGGGCGCGAAACGCTGCTGCCGTCGCTGCAGCTGGCGGTGGAAGATCCAAACTCGAGCTCCAGCAACTGCGGGGAAGGCTACAGCTGCTCGTACACGAACTCGATTTCATGGACCGAGCTGCCGACGCCGGAGAACGAGCCCGTGCCGCGCACGAGCCCGCTGCCAATGGAGCTGAATCCACAGGTTGTGTTCGAGCGCCTGTTTGGCAGCGGTTCGACGCCCGAGCAGCGTGCGCAGCGCATGCGCCAGAGCAAGAGCATCCTCGACTCGCTCGTCGCCGAGCTCGCCGCGCTGCGTCGACAGCTCGGACCGGCGGACGTCCAGACCGTGAACCAGTACACCGAGGAAATTCGCGAGATCGAGCGCCGCATTCAACTGGCGTCGAAGGTGTCAGGGGATGTTCCGGAGCTCGACCTGCCGCCGGGAATCCCGGAGCAGTTCGATCAGCACGTCCGCATCCATTACAAGCTGGTGGCGCTGGCCCTGAAAGCCGACATCACGCGCGTCGTTACGCTGCTTGGTGCCCGCGACCTGACTGGTCGCACCTATCAGTTCCCGAAGGGCGAGCTCTTCCCGAATGGCGGCACCAGCGTCAGCTTCCACGGCGGCTCGCATCACCAGGACGACCCGGTCCAGATTCGCCGCTACTCGGACCTGAACCGCTATCACCTTTCGACCACGGCGTATCTGGCTGAGGAGCTGAAGTCGATTCGTGAGGGTGACGGCACGCTGCTCGACAACACCGTCATCATGCACGGCACGAACATGGGCAACTCCAACCAGCACCAGCATTACGATGTGCCGCACTTCCTGATCGGCGGCAAGAATCTGGGACTGCGCGGAAACCGCCATCTCGCGTACGAGCGCAAGACGGTCCCGACGGGCAATCTGCTCATCAGCGTGCTGAAGCTGTACGGGATCGATAAGGAAAAGCAGGGCGACAGCACCGGCCCGCTCGCCAAGCTGCTGTAACAGACGGTTTCCAGGTAGAAACGGCGAAAGGCCGGCCTCAGCGTCGGCCTTTTTTCTTTTGCGCCCGAAACGGCGTAGGATTTCCCGCATGAGCGCTCGATGGTCCGCCGGAATCGCAGCCCTCCTGTGGGTCTGCGTCTCGTCGTCCCCCACTGCGCAGAACCGACGCAGTCCGCTGGCGGACGCCGCACAATCGGGCGACAAGGCCGCCATCCAGAAGCTCATTCAGGCCAGGGCTGACGTCAACGCTCCGCAAGTGGACGGCGCGACGGCGCTGCACTGGGCGATCTACCGCGACGATGGTGAACTCGTCGACCTGCTGATTCGCGGGGGCGCCAACGTCAAAGCTGCAAACCGCGAGGGGATGACGCCGCTGGCAATGGCGGCGCTCTACGGCAACCCGTCGATCCTCGACAAGCTGCTGAAGGCTGGAGCGGACGCGAAGTCGCTTGGGCCCAACGGCGAGACGATGGTGATGCTGGCGGCGAGGAACGGAAACCCGCAGGCGATCAAGGTCCTGGTTGAAGGCGGCGCAGACGTCAACGCGAAAGAACCGCTGCGCGGGACGACAGCGCTGATGTGGGCGGCCGAGCAGAAGCATCCGGAAGCGGTGAAGGCGCTGCTTGCGGCGGGTGCGGATCCGTTGGTGAAGTCGGGCGGCGCCGGAGTTCCACGGAACTATATGGCCGGTCGCGTGAACACGCGCGTCGTCGACGAGGCGCGCGAGCGCCGGCTTCGCGCACAGGCAGCGGGACGCACGTACGACGAACAGTTCGAGTTCGAACGGCAAAACGGCGTCCCGATGCTGGGTCAACGCGGGCTGGCGCAGGCGCTTGGACCCGACGGCTTGCCGCTGCCTCAGGGGAACCAGGGTGGTGCCGCGGCGGCGCCCGCTCAAGGCGCCGATGCGCCGGCGGCTGCCGCGGGTGCCGGACCTGCAGGCGGGCAGGGTGCCGGGCGACGCGGCGGCGGTGCGGGTGGTGGTCGAGGCAGGCAAGGTGGTGCACGTGGTCAAGGCACCGGGCAGGGTCAAGGACAGCCACAACCGCAACAGCAGCCGGAGCAGGATGCGGATGACGACAACAATCCTGAAGTGGTCGTCGCCGGGCTCGTGGGTGGTGGCGGCGGCGGGCTGACTCCGCTGATCTTCGCCGCGCGTGAGGGCGACAGCGAATCTGCGAAAGCACTGCTCGATGCTGGCGCACAGGTGAACCAGCAGTCGGAGTATGGCTGGTCGCCGCTGCTGACGGCAGTCAACAACCGCAACTACCAGCTGGCGAAGCTGCTCCTCGATCGCGGCGCCGACGTCAATCTCGCCAACAAAGGTCTGTGGACGCCCCTCTATCTCGCTACTGATAACCGCAACATCGAGGGCGGCGACTACCCCGTTCCGAAGGCGGACATGGACCATCTCGAGTTCATCAGGCTGCTGCTGGAGAAGGGCGCCAATCCGAACGCGCGCATCAAGGACAACACGCTGACACGGACCATCTTCACGATGCAGTGGTTCCTCGAGGACGGCTCCACGCCGTTCATTCGCGCGGCACAGTCCGGCGACACCGCGCTGATGAAGCTGCTGCTCGAGTACAAGGCTGACCCGAAGATTGCGACGAACTTCGGCGACACGGCGTTGACGGCGGCCGGCGGCATTGGCTGGGTGCCCGGCGTGACGTACGAGCGGTCGGCGAAGGAGAACGTCGAGGCGATCCGGATGCTGCTGGATCTCGGTCTCGACCCAAACGGTGCCAATCAGGACGGTCGAACCGCGCTGATGGGCGCAGCGATGAAAGGCCGCAACGAGGCCGTGCAGCTGCTCGTCTCACGAGGAGCCGAACTTGGGCAGCGAGATCACGGCAGCCGCGACACGGATAAAGCGACGTCTGCCGCCGCCGGCTATCGCTGGCAGGCGATCGACTACGCGGACGGTCTAGTCCGCGTCGGCGTGCAGTCCGCCGTTGAGTATCCCGAAACGTCCGCGCTCATTCGACGGATGATGGAAGAACGCGGCATTCCCACTCCTCCCAAAGGGCGCAACATCCTCTCCGTCTGCGTCGTGCTCCTCTGCGCCGGAAGTAACTAAGGCAACCTCTAAAATGCCAGCCGGGCGAGCTGCTGGAGTGGACGAAGGAAGGGCCCGGCTGAGAGCCGGATACTACCTCGACGTCACTCGACGCCGAAGTTCTTTGAGAGATACGCGTGGATGACGGGGAACTGCTCGTCGGACACCGGCGCGCCTTCGTTCAGCATGGCCAGCAGCGTCTCTTCCCACTCTTCAGGCGAGCGCCGGCCGTTCTTGATGCGCTGCAGGTTGTGACACATGGTGCACGTATTCAGCAGGATCTGCTTGCCAGGCCCCTCGGGTACGGGACCATGCTCCCGCGCCAGGTACTGCACCATCACAGGAATCTCGCTCTCCTCGATCTCGGCGCCGTCCTGAATCATCACCTGGATGGTTTCCTGCCAGCCTTTGGCGTCCTTGGCCGCGGTGTCCACGCGCCGCATGGTGTGACATCCCTGGCAGCGTTTCTCCACCAGTTGCTGCCCCTCGGACGGACGCTGCGCGGTCGAGGTGGCTGCTGAAAACAGCAGGGCCGCGAAGAGCGTCATCGACAGAACGAATCCAAAGGAGCGGGCCACCAGTTTCATGTTATCAGGCGTCACTCCACGATTTCGCAATCGCCGTAGTTCTGCGATACCGACGGCTCAGCGATGAACTTGCCGACCGTCATCTGCAGGTAGCCGTGCCGTGAATGGACGGCCTTCAACCGTTTTGGCGACGCCTCCTGCGCAAACACCGTCGTGACATTCAACTGACCGACCGAGTTCTCGACAAAGTAGAGACTCCAGCCCGACAACACGGCCGTGACGTACGCCCGGCCGGCGGTGCCGATGAACTCCGCGGTACCATCCTGCACGTCGATGTTGTTGATCTCGAACAACAGTTCCTGGGTCTTGAGCTGCACCTGCGGGTCTCCGCTCTTCCACGCCGCCGCGGATGCCGTCGGGAACCGGCACTTGAGCCGCTTCACCGTGGTCAGGGGGTTCGGCGGCTCGGCCTGCGGCTGGGCGTGGACGGGCGGCACCGTGGCGGCGGCTAGCATCACGGCGGCGGCAAACATCATGGCTCTCTGCATAGGTCCCTTATAATTCTGCGTCCGGGATGATTCTGAAGCGCGCCGCCACCGCAGTCACGCTCGTCGTGGGTGCAACGATTGTGATCACGGCCGGAGGCCAGTCGGCCGACGTTCTCCAGGCACGCCTCAAGCAGCTCTTCCCCGCCGCCACTGCATTTTCACCCAAAGGCGGCGAACCTCCCCATTTCACCGCGTATGCCGGGCCGGGGACCCAAAACGTCCTTGGCTACGCCTTCTGGACGACTGAGGTATCGCCGCTCGAGCGAGGCTACGGCGGCCCGATCGTGATGTTGATGGGAATCGACGTCAAAGGGCTGCTGACTGGCGTGATCGTCGTAGAACATCACGAGCCGTACGGCGACTTCTCGATCGATCGGCCCGCCTTTGGGGCGCAGTTCAGGGGCAAGGACGTGCGTGACCCGTTCAAGCTGGGACAGGACGTTGACGCCGTGTCGCGCGCCTCGATCACCATGACGAGCGCGGTCAGGGCCATCCGCAACAGCGCCAGGCGCGTTGCGCGTGAGTTGCTCGCCCCGCCCGGGGCAAAGCCGTGACGCGGCGCCTTCTCGCGCTGCTGCTCGCCCTCGCCGCGTGGACGCCATCTTTTGCGCAGGGGCGGTCTGAAGACCGGCCCGTATTTCATTTGGTAGCGGCCGATCTTCAGGTCGGCGAGGCCGCGCAGCCCGGCGCCAAGAGCTGGAACTTCGAGGATGAAGACGAAGACGTCCCCACCTGGGCCGAAGACATCCGAGCACAGGCTCCCGACCTGCTCACCGTCGGTGCTTTCCTCGTCTTTGCGTTCGTCAGCTTCTTCCGCAAGAGCGTGCCGCTGAAATACGCGACGCTGGTCGGTGCGGTAGCGTTCCTCGGTTTCTATAAGAGCCAGCTGATCTCCGTCGTCAACGTCTTCGGCCTCTTTGGCGGGAACCTGCCGATCTTCCGACAGAACCTCTCCTGGTATCTGCTCACGATCGTGACGATTGTCTCAACGGTCCTGTGGGGACGCGTCTACTGTGGACGGTTGTGCGCCTTTGGCGCATTCACGCAACTGATCGATCGCGTGGCACCCAACCGCTGGCAGATCAAGATCCCGAAGGTGATCGAAAAACGGGCTTCGCTGATCAAGTACGGCATTCTTGCATTTGCGATCAGCTACTTCATCATCACGCGCGATCCGCTGATTTACCCGTACATCGAACCATTCTGGATGTTCGGGCTCCATGGCAAGACGTTGCCGCTCTGGACCGCGCTTGCGGTATTGCTCGTCGTCTCGCTGTTCGTGCGCAACGCCTACTGCCGGTTCCTTTGCCCATTGGGTGCGGCCCTGGGCCTGCTGTCGAAGCTCACGGTGTTCCGGATCAAACGCTGGAAGGAATGCACGCACTGCCGGATCTGCGAAAAGGCCTGTGAGTGGGGTGCGATTCGCGGTCCTCAGATCGTGCTGAGCGAATGTGTGCGCTGCGACGACTGCGAACGGTTGTACGAGGACACGAAGAAGTGTCCGCACCACCTGATCATCATCCGCAAGGCCGACATCATGGCGCGTCGGTCGGTGCCTGCCTCAGCTCCAGCCGCCCCCTGAGACCGGTCGAGACCAGCACTTCGTTCCTGTCGCTCACGATCACGCCCTCGACGTCCGGCAGCTGTTCGATGAGCGTCATCCCCGCCTGAGGTCCGAGGACGAACACCCCAGTCGACAATGCATCGGCGAGCACCGCCTCTTTCGCCACAACGGTGACGCTGCGACAGCCGCGCGCCGGCTGACCAGTGTCCGGATCGAGAATGTGATGGTACCTGCGGCCCTCTCGCATGAAGAAACGCTCGTAGTCGCCCGACGTGCTGAAAGTTTCGTCCCGCAGGTCCATCGCCGCGAAGACGCGGTCCGCGGGACCGCGCGGATCGCGGATGCCGCTGCGCCAGGGACGATCGCCGCGAGTACCGCCGGCATACAGATCGCCACCTGACTGGATCAGGAAGTTCGTCACGCCGCCCGCACGAAGAATCGCGGCAGCCCGATCCACGGCGTAGCCCTTGCCGATTCCGCCGAAGTGCATGCGCATTCCGCGCCGCCTCAGGAACACCGTGCCGTGTCCGGCGTCCACGTCGATCGCCAGAAAGTCGATCAGCGGCAATTGCCGTCGGAGGTCCTCGGCACGCGGAATCTGGTTGTCCTGGTCATGGTCGAACTTCCACAGGCCGGACAGCGCGCCAAACGTGACGTCGAACTTGCCGCCGGTCCACTCGCTTACCTGGCGGGCAACTCGAAGCACGTCCAGTGTTTCCGGACTGACCCGGACCGGCGACTGCCCCGCCTCGGCGTTGACGCGCGACACATCGCTGCCATCCTTCCACACGCTGTGCAGGCGATCGAGGCGATCGAATTCGTCGAACGCTCTCTCGAAGGCTCGTAAGGCGCGCGGCTCGTCGTCTGTCCACGCGGTGAGATGGACCTCCGAGCCCATACTCACGCGTGCGCGCTCGACAATTAGATTGCTGGAAGCCGAAGACAGCTGGTCGGCACCACTGCAAGCGATTGGGAGTACAGAACATAGAACAACGAACGCCCAACGACGAACCGAACCTGAACACGAACCGGGCACCGAGAACCCGGAAGCGCGAACTCTCATGTATCCATCTCGAGCAGAACCTTCAGCACGCCTTTCTGCTGCGCTCGCTGCAGCGCCATCAAGCCGTTGGACAGGTTGAACCGGTCCGTGATCAGCGGCTCAACGTCTACGAGTCCGTGCTCGAGAGCGTCGAGCGCGCGGTCGAACGGGCCACAGCGAGAACCGACGAGCGTGACTTCGTCGATCACGAATGGCGCCCATGCGAGCGTCTGTGTGCCGGCAACCGTCGTCTTGAGCACGATTGTTCCGCGGGGCCGGACAAGCTTCAGCGCCGTCGGGAGTCCAGACTCCGACCCGGTACAGTCGACGACGATGTCGAAGCTCCTCTCGGGCGTACGGTCGGACAACAGCGCAGTCTTCAGCCCCATGGCCTCGAGCAACGCGAGCTTCTCCTTGTGCTTCCCCACCACGAGCACATCGTCCGCCATCGACGCGAGCACCTGGGCGCACAGGTTTCCGAGCCGTCCATCCCCGAGGACGACAATCCGTTCCGTCCCGGCAATCGCGATCTGCGCCGGGATCTGAAAAGCCGCCGCGACCGGTTCGGTGAATACCGCAATATCGTCGGGAACCGAGTCTGGCACTCGGTGGAGATTCCGCTGCGGTACGGCAATCAGGTCGGCAAAGGCACCGTCGTGATTGAGGATCCCGAGCACCGTGCGGTTCGGGCAGTGGGTTGGGAAGCCGCTGCGGCATGTGTCGCACTGCCAGCACGCGCAGTTGATCTCACCCACCACGCGCTGCCCGGTGAAGTCGCCGGACTCCGCCACGCCGACAAACTCGTGGCCCAGGACCCCGCGGAATCCCATATAGCCCTTGATCAGTTGCAGGTCTGTTTCGCAGACACCGGCGCGGGTGACCCGGACCAGGACCTCGCTGTCGGCCGGCGCTGGTGCCAGCCTCGAGGCGTCGAGCTGAACCGTAGTGTCAAGAACGATGGCGCGCACGGCAACTTTGTACCACGACCGCCTCAACCTTTGGCGACCTCGTCGGTCCTTGGCTTGCACATGACCTGAGCGTGAAGCTGCCGCAGCCCAGAAACCTCATCATCGGCGTCGTCATTGTCCTGATCATCGTGGGTATGGGACTGGTCATCGCCCAGGACCAGGAGACACTGCGAGTCCGGACATCGCTCGCGACCAGCGCCGAAGCGTATCCGGGATATCTCGCAAAGCTCACGGGACATCCGCTGACGTCCGGTGATCGATACACCGTCCTGACAAACGGAGATACAGCCTTTCCGGCGATGCTCGGGGCGATCCACGAGGCTCGGCATCGCGTCGCGTTCGAGGGCTACATCTACAGCAGCACGAGCGACATCGCGAGACAGTTCACCGATGCCTTCGTGGCCGCCGCCGGGCGTGGCGTCGATGTTCGCCTCGTATTCGATTCCCTCGGCGCCAAGGTATCCAGCGACGACATCGAGAGGATGACAAAGGCCGGTTGCCACATCGGCTGGTACAACAAGGTTCGCAGCCGCGCGATCGAGGAAGTGAACTACCGCACACATCGGAAGGCCCTGATCGTCGACGGCGAGGTCGCCTTCGTCGGCGGGATCGGCATCGACGATCAGTGGGCGCGGGATACGGACAAGGAACAGCGGTGGCGAGACACCCATGTCAAGGTCGCCGGGCCCGCCGCAACGGATATCGAGGCCGCCTTCAACGAGAACTGGATCGAAACGGGAGGGGTTGTCGAGCCCGACGTCGTGCCGCACGATCCGAATCCTCGCGGCCCGGCCAGCTCGATCGTCATCTGGAGCTCGCCGGAGGGAGGGACCAATTCCCTCAAGCTGGCATACCTGCTCTCGCTGGCGGCCGCGCGGCAGTCGATCGACATCCAATCGCCCTATCTCATCACCGACGCGTCAACCGAATGGAGCCTGACCGACGCGCGCAGGCGCGGCGTGAGGGTTCGCATGCTCGTGGAAGGCGACGTCACCGACGCGAAGCCGGTGAAGTTCGCGAGCCGGGCACAGTATGGCCAGCTGATGCAGCAGGGGATCGAGATCTACGAGTACCAGCCGGCGATGATGCACACCAAAGCCGTGATCGTCGATGGCACGCTCAGCATTGTCGGATCCGCAAACTTCGACAACCGTTCGTTCGAGCTTAACGACGAGTTGAACGTCGTAGTCTTCGATCGCACTGTTGCGGAACGGCTGCGCGGCGATTTCGAGCGAGACCTCGGGAAGTCGCGACGGCTCGATCTGCAGTCGTGGCGATCCCGCCCGCTGCACATCCGCGCCCGCGAAAAAATCTGGAGCCTGTTCGGAGAGATCTTCTAGTCCGGCTAACGCCGGACACCACCCGCACGGACTTAGTGGGCGGCCTCGCCTTCCCTGGGCTCTTCCCCTGCCGCCTCGTGAGCAGCCGATTTAGCCCGCGGCGGCGCATACCCTGCACCTGCCGCGCCGCCCGGGTAGGTCTTCAAACCTCTCGACAGGTAGTCGGTCATGGTCAACGTAAACAGGATCATCAGGAAGAAGAACGACATTCCGACGAACAGCTTGGTCAACCGGCTGCTGTACTTCGCGTGCATGAAGAACAGAATGACGAGCGTCGCCTTCGTGATCGCGATGCCCAGCGCAACCGGGAAGTTGAACACGCCGAGATGATGAAACGCCGCGAACACGGTCAGCGCCGTGAGCCCCATCAGGATGCCGAAGATGGTGTAGTAGGTCGACTTGGGCGAGATGTGAGACATGGCTACTGACCCGTCCGGTCCACCAGATACAACAGCGGGAACAGGAAGATCCAGACGATGTCGACGAAGTGCCAGTAGAGGCCGCTCATCTCGACGGGCGTGGACCACTGGGTTGAAAACCTGCCGCGGTAGGCCATCCAGGTAATGACGGACATGATCCCGAAGCCGATGATCATGTGCAGCGCGTGCAGGCCCGTCATCGTGAAATACAGCGAGAAGAAGATCTCCATCGGCCCTGCGAGGCCGGCATGGGCGCCCTCGATGTGGAAGTCGTAGCCGGGGACGTGGTGGTGGGTGAACTTGTCCTTGTACTCGAAGAACTTCACCACGAGGAACGTGAGGCCGAGCGCCATCGTGCCGAGCAGCCAGCCGACGGTCGCGCGGCGGTATCCGGTCTGCGCTGAGCGAACCGCCATCGCCATCGTCAAGCTGCTGCCGATCAGCACCACGGTGTTGAACCCGCCAAGGCGGATGCTCAGCTCCTCGCTGCCTGCCGCCCACGCTTCCGGATACCAGACGCGGTAGAGCAGGTAGGCCATGAACAGGCCGCCGAAGAACAGGACCTCGGTGACCAGGAACAGCCACATACCGAGCGTTGCCGCTTCGTGCTGCTGTTCCAGCGAGTCGAAGTGGTGCTGCAGGTCGGGATGATGGCCGTGCGCGTGAGCGTCGGCCGGAATCGCTGCCGCGTCAGACAACTTTGATCTCCCG
>Ga0070670_100001058_pt1 | contig 21857 bp, 18 predicted proteins | sample KBSS63metaG_FD_64665 | JGI IMG/M metagenome (GOLD analysis project Ga0070670, IMG submission 64665) | Switchgrass rhizosphere microbial communities from Kellogg Biological Station, Michigan, USA - KBS S6-3 metaG | ecosystem: Host-associated > Plants > Roots > Rhizosphere > Soil ... | reverse complement strand
CCACGCACGACTCCGTTTGAAAAAGGCAGTCCGAATCAGCTGGCGCTGATCGACGGCAAATGGCAACCCGATCCGTGGATTCATGATGATCAAGCGATCATCATGAACGTGAAAGACAAAGGGCTTGTCGTTCTGACCGGCTGTGGGCATGCGGGGGTGGTGAACACGCTAAAATGTGCTCGTGAGATGACGGGCGTCAATCAAGTTCATGCCGTAATCGGTGGATTCCATCTAACCGGGCCAATCTTTGAGCCGATTATTGCGCCGACGATTCAGGCGCTGAGAGAGTTCAATCCAAACATCATCGTGCCGCAGCACTGCACCGGCTGGAAGGCCATGCATCTGATCGCGCAAGAGTTTCCCGCGGCATTCATACCCAACAGCGTCGGGACGACGATGATCATCGGCGGATAGCTTACGTAAGACGAGGCATCTTGAAGATCGGATTGTTTACCGAGTTCTCCTATCCCGGGAAATCCGAGCAGCAGACTTATAGCGAGGTGCTAGAGCAAATCGCGCTGGCCGACGAGCTGGGATACGATTTTTTCTCCACCACAGAAAGCTACGGCAAGGATTTATTTTCCTGCTCGCCCTTTCCACTTGGACTTTATGTGGCGGCAGCGCAGCGCACGAAGCGCATTCGGTTTCTCACCGGTATTGTCAGCGCGCCGGCACATCATCCCGCAATTCTCGCGAGCGAGGTTGCCGCCGCTGACTTGCTCACCGGGGGGCGTATCATGCTCGGTATTGGCCGCGGCCATCCCTGGGTGCTCAATCGGCTTGGCCTCAGCCCGGCCGAGAGCACGGCGCGCTTTGAAGAAAGCCTGCGCATGCTCGTTGAGATATTCAAGTGCGATTACATCGACAGCCTGGAGGGGCAGTTCTGGCAGATCAGAGATTTTAAATTGAGCCCGCCGCCGCTGCAGCAACCGCATCCGCCGGTTTACACGGCCGCGGCGACAACGCCGGAGAGCGCAATCTTTGCCGGCAAAATCGCGCAGGGATTGGTTCAACCAGGTTATCTGGGCATCCCATTCGATTTAGTTCGCGCTTTGACTGACAGTTACCGAAACAATCTGCCGACCGGCACGGCGAGCGACGTGATTTTGGGAATTCATTTGCACGTTGCGCGTACTCGCGAGGAAGCGGTCGAAAACGGCGCCCTCGCGCTTTCGTCTCAAGCCGATGTTTTTCTGCGCTCGAGCCAGAGCCGGCCGAATTTGAGCGGCGTGAAAGAAGCGTACGCGACCAAGAGCGCATCGCGGCTGGCTTTCGAAAAATTATCGACGCCGGAGAAAGCAAAGTGTGCTGTGGCCGAAGAAGGGACGAATATTATGGCGGTGTGGGGCACGCCTGATGATTGTATCGAAAAAATCAAGTTTTATGTTGATGCTCTCTGTGCCGAGCAGCTCATGGTCAATATTGCATCGGGAACTCTACCGCAGGAAAAGGTTCTCCAAGCGATGCGGTTGTGCGCGGACGAAGTGATGCCCGCGCTACGCCACTCTGTTTGACTGTTGCCGACTGCCCGCCTTCACGGCAGCCGCATAACGCCATCGCTCCTCGCTACGCGACCGCGGACGGTTGCTACTCGGGGACTCGGTGGTTGAGTTATTTTCATCTTTCTACTCCGATCAGCGACGAACCCCGATGAGCAAGCGAATCCTAGATCAGATCCGGTTTCCCGGGTAGCGCGTATCGGGACACTCGGTCCTGTGATCTGATTTGCTCCTATGCCAGCCGTGAGGTCGACGCTGTGGTGATGAGCTACTTGATCACTTTTTCGGCACGTAGCGCTGCGAGCTCGCCGGAATTCAATCCCAACACGCCGCCGAGAACTTCATCGGTATGCTGCCCGAGCAGAGGCGCGTCGGCGCGGATGCTCGGCGGCGTTTTCGACATGTGAATCCAGGGAGCGAGCAAGGTCGTAGAGCCGGCCTTCGGGTGATCGCGCTCGATGAAGGCATTGCGTGCCTTGATGTGAGGATCCTCCATCACTTCACCCATCGATAGCACAGGCGCGCCGAAGTAGTCGATTTTGCGCAAACCGTCCCAAAGCTCTTGGCGGTTTTTGCCCCGTATCCAGGAGCGGATCAGGTCGTAGAGCTCTGAGCGATGTTGTTTACGCGTCGTCGCCGTTGCGAAACGTGCGTCTTCGATCAAATCGCGGCGCTCCATGAACTTTGCCAGCTCGACCCAGCCGCTGTCGGTTAAATCGGGTATGCGCAAAGTAAAATAGCCGTCTGCTACTGGGACTGGTTTGTTGCCGATTTCAATCCCGATAAAGTGCTCGTGAAATTCGCTGATCATGAAGCCGAGCAACGCTTCCTGCATGGACACGACGATCCTTTGCCCTTCGCCCGTACGTTCGCGCGCATGGAGCGCCGCCAGAATGCCGCACACCATGCTCACCCCCGCGGCCTCGTCACCGATGCCGATCGCTTTGGTGCCCGGCGCGCCGCTATAGTTCCAGCCGGTATGTGTCCAACCGGTCATGCTGTTATTGGTATGTGCCGTGCTGCCGTAGTCCTTGTACGGTCCCGATTCGCCGAATCCGCGCGAACACGAATAGATCAGGCGCGGATTTAATTTCCTTAGGTCCTCGTAGCCCAGACCGAATTTTTCCATCTGCCCGGCATGGTAGTTCTCGACTACGACATCGGCCTTTGCGATCAATTGCTGTGCCAGCTCGACGCCGCGCGCGGTTTTAAGATTGAGCACCACACTTTTTTTGTTGACGTTAATCCACAAGAATTCGTAGGCGTCCACTTTGGCGTCGGCCGGCATCCACGAGCGGCGAAAGCCATCGCCGGCGGGCGGTTCGATCTTGATGATTTCCGCTCCCATGTGGCCGAGCAGCATCGTGCAGAAGGGACCGTTTAACGCGTGGGTAAAATCGATTACACGAATATCATCGAGAGCGCCCGGCATATTTCCTCCTGGTCTCAGGTAAACTGGCTGGCCTCCAAGAATGCGCTTGCGTGATGAACACTTTAGAGCCCGTAAAAAGTCTTTGCGTTGTCATAAAGAATTTTTTGCATTGCGGACTGAGAAATCTCGCCTTTGTTCACACGTTCGTTGAGCAGCCGGGGAAATTCATACTCCATGGACGAGTCTCTATGGGTATAGTCCGAGCCGATCATCAAACTATCTTCGCCGGCAAGTTTCAGAATGTAAGCCAAGTCTTCGTCGACCTGACAGGTGACATACATCCGGTTCGACTTGAGCAATTCCGATGACAATGTGTAACGGGCGAACTGGCTGAATGTGCCGGCGCCGTCGGCGGCTTTTTCCATCCGTCGTTTGAGCTCCCAGGCGATGAAAGAGATCCAAGAGCAGCCCGCCTCGATGATGCCGAAGCGGAGCTTGGGAAATTTTTGCGGCAGCTGATGGCGAATGATGGTGTGAAAGGCATGAACCGCCGGTAGCTGAGAGCGCATGAAGGATCCCAAGGAGAATTCGCGCGCAGGCACGAAGTCCGGTGTGCCGGAACCGATATGGATACAAATCGGCAGGTCGAGACGGTTGGCTTCTTCATAGACCGGAAAAAAATAGGGATCCGCGGGCCATTTACCGGCCTCCAAATCGCCCTTTTTGAGAATGCCGCAGGCGCCATGATCTTTGGCGAAACGCAATTCTTCGAGGGAGTCCTCGATATTCATCAATGGCGGCAAGCAAACCCACCGTAACCGGCCGTGGGACTCGGCGCAGCGATCGGCGAGCCAGCGATTGTAGCTGCGTCGCAGCGCCAGAGAAACTTCCGGACGCTCGGTGGCTTCCATCAAAAAGAGCGTCGGGTAGATGACCTGCACTTCGGTGCCCATCGCATCCATGTCGCGAAGCCGCGCTTGCACATCCAGTAATTCGCGGGTTTGCACCGTGGTGCGCGTCGTCTTGTCGTCTCGAACAAAGCGCATCTGACGATGGCCATCGATCAACCAATAGCGGGTCGGTGTTTTCCCGGGATCGACTCGGCTGGGGTACTGAGTCACCGGCTTGAAGGCTTCTTCGTGCTCGCGCAGGTACTCCCATGTGGCTTCAGTCTCGTCAACGTGCGTGTCGGCATCGACAATCGGCATATGCACCTCGCAACAGGCGACTGTGCAGATATTAATCACAAATTGGCCGGCGCGGTAAAGCCGGCCAGTGCTCAGGTTGAGAAAAAGATCTCTCACTTCGTTCGAGATGGCAGCTGCTAACTTAGGGTGATTTCAAGCAAGGGTTTTTTCACGATGTGTGGTTGGTTGTAACGTGACCGTCGTCCACCCACACCATAATGAAAAACTTGATCTGCTGAGTTCGCAACCACGATTCCGATGAGTTCGTCATTCCCGCATGTTTTTAGCGGGAATCCAGGCGATCCGGAGTGGACCCCCGATTAATACATTCGGGGGTGACGGTTGTGCAGTCGTTTTGAATCACTTGGGCTCAGAATCAAGAAACCCCGCCGTTATTTAGCAACAAATCAAAATCGATCTCGCTGCGAAACGCGTTGATGCGCGCGACTCTTACGCGCACATTGTCGCCAAGGCGAAATTTTTTGCCGTAGCGGCGGCCTTTGATCACGTATTCTTTTTCGTAGTAGTCATAGTCGTCGTCAGTCAGTGAAGAAAGTTTCACCAGACCTTCGATGAAGTAATCGTCGAGTTCGACGAAAAAACCGAAATTGGCCAGGCTATTGATAAAACCAGTAAATTCCTCACCGATGCGATTCTGCATGAATTGAGCTTTTTTGAGATCGACCATCTCCCGCTCGGCTTCCATGGCGTGGCGCTCGCGCCCGGAAGTGTGTTCCCCGGCTTGTTGAAGGTAACGGAGCAAATCTTCGCGCGCGTTCGGTTTGAGTTTGTCATCGTTCATGACTCTGTCCAGGACGCGGTGGACGATCAAATCGGGATAACGTCGGATCGGCGAAGTGAAATGAGTGTAGCATTTGGACGCGAGACCGAAGTGGCCGATGTTTTCGGGTTGGTAAATCGCCTGCTTCATGGAACGGAGCAATACACGATTGACGACTCGCTCTTCGGGTTTTCCGCGCGCCGATTCGAGCAATCTTTGAATCTCAAGCGGGGCAATGGTTTCTTTTTTTTCCGGCAGGCGATAGCCGAGGCTGAGAAGAAAAGGCGCCAGAGTTTCGAGGGCATCCTGATCGGGCCCTTCGTGTACCCGGTAAAGCGTGGGAAACTCCTTTTCCGTCAGATGGCGCGCGACCGCTTCATTGGCGGCGATCATAAACTCCTCGATCATGCGGTGCGCAATGTTCCGTTCGGCGCGAACAATATTTTCCGGCAGACCCTGCAAATCGAGAATGATCTCGGCTTCCGGCAAATCGAAATCCAAATTGCCGCGAGCGCGGCGGCGTTTATAAAGCAAGAGAGCGAGCTCTTCCATGCGCTTGAATTCATCCACCAGGGCGCTGTAGCGCGCGAGGCATTCGGGATCGTGATCCACCAGGATCCGGCGCACATCGGTGTAGGTCATCCGTTCATTGCTTCGGATCACTGAATTGAAAAAACGGCTCCGAATGACGTCGCCCTTGGCGTTAATCTCGATGCAGACAGTCTTGGTCAGACGATCCTCGTGCGGTTTCAAACTGCAGATGCCGTTCGACAGAGCTTCCGGCAACATCGGAATGGCGCGATCGGGAAAGTAGACGCTGGTGGATCGCGCGTAGGCTTCCTGATCGAGGGCCGTATCGGGGGCGACATAATGAGCTACGTCGGCAATCGAAACGTAGAGCTCATAAGTTTCGCCCTGCTTGCGTACATAGACCGCATCATCGAAATCACGGGCATTTTCTCCGTCGATGGTGACGATCGGCAATTCTCGCAGGTCGGTCCGTGCAGCGAGATCTTGCGGCGATAAGTTGAAGGAAGACTCCTTTGCTTCGCGCTCGACTTCGGCAGGAAAGCTCGTCGAAAGCCCGAAACGGAATATAATTGATTGTGCCTGCACTTCCGGATCATTGGGGTCGCCCATGATATTGACGATCTGAGCTTCGGGCGAAGAAAGCGCAGTGCCATAACGGGAGACCTCCACCGCGATGACTTTGCCTTTCTCGGTCTTGGCCGCCGCTTTGGCGAGTGCTATCGGGCTGATGCGGGCGTCCATCGGAACCACGATGGGCTTGCCGTTCAGTTCATCGTAGGTGCCGAGCAGGCGTTTCTGGCCGCGCTCTAATACCCGCACAATATGGCTTTCCGTGCCGCCGCGCGCTTTGCGGTCAATGCGCACCATGACTTGATCCCCATGCATCACCCGGCGCATCTCGCGGCGATTCAAGTAAAGATCTTGCAGGTCTCTGTTTTCCGGGATCAAAAAACCGTAACCATTGGGATGGGCGTGAACTCTGCCCTTAACCAGATGCTCACGGTCCGCAAGGGCGTAGTGGTTTTTCTTTAACCGGACCAACTGGCCATCGCGGCATAATTCGCGGAGCGCCTCGATGACAAGTTGCAATTCATCCCGAGCCAAACCGGCGCGCCGGAGAATTTCGGCCGGAGTGAGCCGCTCTCTAGGCTTGCGTGCGAACAAGGCGAGTATCTTGTCACCGACCTTCGATTCCGAAGGAGACTTGGGATGTGCGGGACGTCGCATTTAAACGGGAGTCTGGAAATTTCCTGTCGCGAGTTCGCCAACAGCAGGGGAACTCTATTAGAGTCTATCGGGTCGTGGATTCCACCGCCAGCTCTGCCATCAGCCAGTCGTCGCTGACGGTCGGCGGGCGGGCGATTTGCCGAAGCGGTATTTCGTTTTCGAGCGACGCGAGAATGGCGCGCGCGCTCGCGAGAAAATCGTCCATCGCGAGAAGTACGATAATCGCCTTTTTGCGATCGACCGTTCGGATAATGCCAATGTCCTCGTAGGATTCAAAAATAAATTTCACATAAGCGATCTGTTCGCTCGGAACTTCCAAGTAGATCTCGTGGAGCTTCATTTCGGAATTAACGATTAAGAAACCGCTCGAGAGCATCGGGAATCCAACGCTTGACTTCTTTGGGTTCCTGCCCTGGTTTAGGCTCCGGCTCTTTGTCTTGACCCGGTCCCGTGCCGATCGCTTGCGCCAGCGCGCGGTTGTCCAGTCGAATTTTTACGTTGGGAATCTTTCCGTCAACACGAAATGACACGGCAAGTCTGCCCCGTCGATCGAGCAGACGACGGATAATTCGATAATCGCGCTGAAATTCTTCTGTTACGCGCGGCGAAAAGATCAGCAGCCCATTCCAGTTAGTCGAACGGTCAAAGCCGATCCACCCTGCGCCCGTAAGCGTGTATTCGGGAGTTGTGATAACCAGATTGTCGGTGCGAATGCGTTTCTGTTCAACGGTAAAATTCGTTTTGAGTGAGTCAAAAGGCGTATCCCGGCGGTCGATAAGGGCGGCCAAACTTGGTGGTAATCGCGACCGAGAAATATTGGCGCCGCTGCCTCGGAGCAGCAAGTGCGTGATCAGATTGAAATCCCTGATCGTACCCTGCTGCACGGATGCTTCTCCGGAAGTCTCGAGTCTGTCCTTGATGCTTGCGCCCTCCGGCAGCGCAGCCGTAAATCGAGCCTGACCGCTGAGCAAACCCGCCAGTCTCCCGCTTGTCGCCGGAAAGAACTGCGCTGCCAATTCGCGGAGATCTAGCGCGGCGACTTTGGATGTGAAATCGAGCTCCTGCAAGCGTCCGCCAGGAGGAGCCCAGTAACCCTCCGAATGGAACGTTCCATTGGCCATCTGCGCTGAGAGATTTTTGAAGCTAAACGCAGCCGGCGTAAGGACGATATCCGAGCGCAGGTCCTGCACGCGGAATGGGTACAGATCCGCTCGCGCCGCCCTGATGGAGCCGGTCACCAGCGGTCCGTCGTTCTGAAGCTGAAATTCGCCTTGAGCATCAACTTGATCGAGTTGAATGGGCGGGCTCGCCGTGAGAAGAGGCACTTCGGCCAGATTGATCCGCGCCGAGCTCAGCGTAAAAGTCGCCCGACGCTGCTCGATGTTTTCAGCGGCGGCTTGCAGAGAGACAATCGAGCGGCCGATACGGAACCTCACCTGATCGAAGCGCGCTTGCTTACCGAGGAAGAAAACTTTCATATCCAGATTGCTGAGCACTGCGCCGCTGTTCCCGCGCTCGATATTGGCACCGGTGACTAAGAATTGTCCGCGCATGCTCCAATTCTCATCTCCTCGCGTTAGAGTCTTGGTCAAATTGATGCCCCAGTCAGCCTTCCCCGCCAGAATTCGAAAGTCGGACGGCTGAAAAAGTCCACTCCAAGCGGCAATCGGCGCTTGTCTGCCCGTCGATGAAAGTTGCAGTACCGGCGTGTTGCCGTAAACAAACGCACCGGAAAATGCACTTCGATTGCCATCAACCATGATCTCCGAATCCTGGAATACGAATTTGTTATTTTCTCGGTAAATGCGCGCTCGGATCTCCGCGGGTGTGTCGATGGGCTTTCGGAGTAGTTGTTTGTACCGCAATTCAGCTTTGTCCGCTCGTACGAGCGCGCCGATGCGCAGATGATCCCATTTTCCTTCGAAAGCGGTGTACGCGCCAATCGTGCCCTCGGTCGTCAGGCTTTCCGGGAACAGCGTTTCTAACCACCTGACTGACCGCAAAGCCGTCATGGCCAATGGTTCCACTACCAGTTTGCCTTGAATTTCCGCGTCGTCCCAAGAGCGTCGCTCACTGAACTCCACCCTGCCGGTCAAAATAGCGTTGTAATCCGAGGAACCGAGCAACGGAATCTTCAAAGCGATATCTTCGATGCGCGGGCGCTCGGGTGTGCCTCTAGCAGTCGCCTTCAACGCCATCGGCCCAGTGATGTTGAGCTCGCTCGGGATTTTATTGCGCAAGCCGGCAATCGCATGGGCTAGCACCGGCGGATAGAGGGAATCAAACTGAAGGTTCAGATAAGCTTCACGACGGTTCCACGGCGTGCCATCGGAGGCGGGGTCGAGCCGGCCGTCGATGCGCAAGTCCTGGTTGAGCCCCTCGGTCAAGGAAGCCGCGAGCCGAATTTCCACCGCATCACGTGACTCGAAGCCTTTTAAGGTCAGGCGCAAATGATTCAGGCGAAGTTCTGCGGGTTCTTTGATCGACCGATCGATATACTCAACCCGCCCATCTCTAATGTCGATTCGGGCGATTGAGAAATTGACACCGGCTTGCTTGCGCTCAGACGTGGCGGGATACCGCAGCGTCGGAAATCGGCGCAGTTCATTTTTGCGTTCGAGCAAGCTTGCGAGATTGAGCGCGCCGGTTTCATTGATGATGATCTGCAATTCCGGCGCGATAAACGTGAGCTGGGTGATGACCAGCCGCTGGAATAGCAAATCCCATAAACTGATGCCAAGCGTGAGCTCCTTGGCGCTGATGAGCGGTGTCGCGGCGAAATGGGAATCATCGAGAATACGGAACTCGCTTACTACAAAACCGGGCCGACCCCACCAAACCGCCTCCAGACCGGCAAAGCTGACATCTTTGCCGATTATTTTTTGCAATTCCTGGCGCACCTGATCGCGGTTTTGACCAAGAATATAGTCGATTGTTCGTGCCAACCCGAAGCCTGCGATGATGATCACCACAGCGACGGCGGCAAAAAGTTTTCGAGGGGTTTTCATTCTGCCGGCGCTCGCGCAACCGGTGCGGTTCGTTGCCGGAAACAGATAAGGAGCCGATCAGACCAGTGCAGCCGCGGCCCGATACAAACGCGGCGGTCAACTAGGCCGATGAGAGGTCTTTTTGCGGTGCGTGGAACGCGCAGCGCGGTATTCAGTGAATACGCTCAAAAACCGTCGCAATCCCCTGGCCGACACCAATGCACATCGTTGCCACGCCATAACGGCTGCCCCGCTTGCGCATTTCATGGAGCAAAGTCGTCACCAGCCGTGCGCCACTGCAGCCGAGTGGATGACCGAGCGCAATCGCGCCGCCATTGACGTTCAGTTTGTCGAGATCGATACCCAGTTCGCGCGCGCAAGCCAGCACCTGCGATGCGAACGCCTCGTTCAGCTCCACGAGATCGATCTGATCGATGGTCAAGCGTGCGCGTTTGAGGACTTTCTCGGTGGCGGGAATGGGCCCGAGCCCCATGTAGTTCGGATGCACACCGGCAGTGGCCGAAGCGATAATTCGCGCCATCGGTTTTAACTTTAATTGTTCAGCCTTTTGTGGCGTGGTCACCAGTAAGGCCGCGGCGCCGTCCGACAGCGGGGACGAATTGCCAGCAGTGACCGTGCCACCTTTTTTGAACGACGGCGACAGTCCTGCGAGAATTTCCAGAGAAGTATCCGCCCGCGGCCCTTCATCTTTCTCGTGCACCACCGGGGCCCCTTTACGCTGCGGAATGGATACCGGCACGATTTCGTCTTTGAGCCGACCGTCTTGCTGCGCTTTAATCGCTTTTTTATGGCTCCCGAGCGCTAGCTTATCCTGATCTTCGCGGCTGATTTGGTATTTGTCGGCGACATTTTCCGCTGTTTCACCGTTATTGATCAACGAATAAAGCTCGCCCATGCGCTTGTTCGGGAAGCGCCAGCCCAGCGAGCTGTCGTACATCGGCACATCGCCGCGTTGAAACGCAGCAGTCGGTTTGCCCATGACCCACGGTCCGCGAGTCATGCTTTCAACACCGCCGGCGATAAACAAATCGCCGTGATCGGTTTCGACCGCGCGCCCGGCTTGGTTCACCGCTTCGAGCCCCGAGCCGCACAGGCGGTTCACCGTGGCGCCGGGAATCGTATAGGGTAGACCGGCGAGCAGCGAAGCGTTCCGGGCCACATTGCGCGAGTCTTCACCTGCTTGGTTGGTGCAGCCGAAGTAAACATCCTCGATCTCTTCCTTGTTGATGCCGGTTTTCTCGACGAGCTTAGCGATAATGTGCGCGGCCAGATCGTCGGTGCGGATGTCTTTGAGTATGCCGCTGTGGCGCCCCATCGGGGTGCGCAGCGCTTCGACAATAACGGCTTCTTTCATGGCTTCACCTGACCTTCCGAGTAGATGTAAAATCCTCTGCCGCTCGCTTCGCCCAAGAAACCGGCAGTGACGAGCTTGCGGATCAGGGGCGCCGCGCGATAGCGATCGTCACCGGTTGCACTATGCAATCCGTCGAGCACGGCAAGCACTTCATCCAGACCGATCTGATCCGCCCACTTGAGCGGCCCCTGGGGATAGTTGACGCCCAGGCGCATAGCAATATCGATTTCTTCGGCCGAGGCCACGCCCTCCTCGAGGCTTCTGGCGGCCTCATTGATAATTAAGCTCAAAATGCGCGGAAAGGTAAGTCCGGGACTGTCTTTCACCCGCACCGTGTCCTTGCCGAAAGAGTTAAATACTTCCTCGGCCTGCGTGAGCGCCGATTCGGAGGTACGTAAGCCGGCCGTGAGTTCGATCAGTTTTCGATCCTTGAGCGGATAAAAAGTCGCGAAGCCGATAACCTGATTAGGTCTTTTCAGCCACGAAGCGATTTCGGTGGTGGTCAATCTCAAACAAGAGGTGATGATCACAGCAGAGTTCGGTAGCCCTGCCTCGAAATTTTCAAGTAAAGCGCGTTTTGTCTCTGCTGGGCCGCTCTCGGTATCGATCAGCAAATTTGCCGTTGCGGGAATCGCTGTCCGACCGTCGCAGCGCATCGGCTCGAAATCTTTCTCGCGCGCTAAAGCGAGGAATTCATCTGCGAGTCGACTGGTGCCGGCAATCGCCAAACTACTTTTTGTCATAGGTGTAAAAACCGCGTCCGGTTTTTCTTCCCAGGTTGCCGCCCATGACCATGCGCTGCTGAATCGGACTGGGGCGAAATCGCGGATCTTCGAAGAACGAGCGATAGAGCGATTCGGTGGCGGCAAAGTTGATATCATTGCCGATCAAATCCATTAGCTCGAACGGTCCCATGCGAAAATTCCCGGCTTGCTTCATGATCCGATCGATGGTCTCGACCGATGCATCGCCGTCGCCAAGTACACGCAGCCCTTCATTATAAAACGGCCGGGCAACGCGGTTGACGATGAATCCCGGCGTGTCCTTGGCGCGAGCCGGAGTTTTGCCCATGGCACGCATGAGCACAGTGGCCTTTTCGATGGTGGCCGATAAGGTTCGGTCGCCTTGAATCACCTCCACCAAGGCCATGAGCGGCGGGGGATTGAAGAAATGCAACCCGAGGACCCGCTCCGGATGCTGTGCCGCGGCGGCAATGGCCGTGATGCTGAATGACGACGTATTGGACGCCAGGAGTGTCTCCGGTGCGCAGATCGAATCGAGCTGCTTAAAAATATCGCGCTTGAGGTCGAGTTTTTCCGGCGCCGCCTCGATCACGAGAGCGGCGCCGCGGCAATCTTCAAGTCGCGTCGTGGTGCGAAAGCGATCGAGAATCTCTTGTTCCTGCTCGGCGCTCAGTCGGCCGCGGGTGCGGCTGCCTGCCAAGAAATTCCGTACGCGTTCCAGTCCGGCATCGATAAACTCTTGCTTGACGTCATAAACCAAGGTCTCGTAGCCCGCCTGAGCCGAGACTTGCGCAATCCCGGCACCCATCGTGCCAGCGCCAAGCACTGCGACTTTCTCATATTTGTTGGTCATCGATTTTCTCGTCTCGCGTCCAGAGTCTCGTGTCTCGTATTGAACCAAAAGAAAACGCCAGACCCGAGAGCTCAACTCGAGACATTTTATTTGCCAGTAAACACCGGCGCGCGTTTTTCCAAAAACGCTCTTACCCCTTCATCGTAGTCGGCGCTCCGACCGGCAATCTCTTGCAATAGCGCCTCATACTCGAGGTCTTGTTCCAGAGGCGCCAGATTGGCGCGATTAACCGCACGCTTGATCAAACCGATGCCGCGCGGAGCACGTGCCACCTGTTCCGCAATGCTGCGCGCGGAGCCGGCGAATTCCGCGGCGGGAAAAACGCGCGCCACTAACCCGATCCGCTGCGCTTCTTTGGCATCCACTGTGTCGCCAAGAAGCAAAAGCTCCATCGCTTTGCTGAGCCCCACGAGCCGCGGCAAGATGAAGCTGCCGCCAGAATCCGGCGCGAGACCCACGCGCACGAACGACTGAATGAATTTGGCCTCCTCGGATGCGATACGCAGATCACAAGCCAGCGCGAAATTGCAGCCGGCGCCCGCGGCCACGCCATTGACCGCGGCGATGACGATCTTTTCCATTTGCCGGATCTGGCGGATCATCGGATTGTATTTCTCTCGGAGGGAAGCGCCCAGCGAGCCTTTCTGCTCCGGTGTTCTACCCTTCAAGTCCTGGCCGGCGCAAAATGCGCGGCCCGCGCCGGTGATCATCACGCAACGCGCTTCCCCGTCGCGCTCGCTCTCTTTCAAAGCTTGGAGCACTTCCTGATTCATCTGCGGAATGAAAGCGTTGAGCGACTGCGGCCGATTGAGCGTTATTGTCGCTACGCCGTTCTGCTTTTCGTAGATGATCGTTTCGTAGGCCACGGTAGGTCACTCTCTAGCACTTAATCGCGAAATTTCGCTCCGACCCGGTTCTGTCGGAAAATCTCCCCTTCCCCTCTTTGATAAAGAGGGGTGCGCACAGCACAGAGAAACTCCCCCCTTTGGAAAAAGGGGAAGTAGGGGGGATTTGAATTCAACCAAATAATAAAATTGCTAGCGTCCTTTGAATTCGGGTTTACGTTTTTCCAGAAAAGCCTTCATACCTTCGCTTTTGTCTTCCGAAGCGAAAAGCAGGTAGAACGATTTTCGCTCAAACTCCAGACCTTCATCGAGGGCCACATTGGCGGATTTGAGCACGGCTTCTTTCGCCGCTCTCACGGCTAGAACCGGTTTAGCGGCGATTTTTCTCGCGACGTTCTTGGCTTCTTCCAGAAATAGCTCCACCGGGAACACGCGGTTCACCAGACCGAAACGTTCGGCGTCGGCAGCACTGATTATGTCGCCCGTCAGCACCAATTCCATGGCGCGATGTTTACCGAGCACATGAGCAAGGCGCTGTGTGCCGCCGCTGCCGGGAATGATGCCGAGATTGACCTCGGGCTGGCCGAAGCGCGCCGTCTCCGACGCAATGATGATGTCGCAGCTCATCGCGAGCTCACAGCCGCCGCCCAGAGCGAAACCGCTGACCGCGGCGATCACAGGTTTGCGAATTCGGTTGATCTTATCGCGATAGGCGAGGCGCTCCTGGATTCGTTCATCAAAGGGCCCGCGCTCTGCCATTTCTTTGATATCGGCGCCTGCGGCGAAGACTTTTTCGCCGCCGGTGACTATGATGACGCGCACTTCATCGTCTTCGTCGAGCTCCTGCATCGCCAGTGAGAGATCCTTGACCAGAGCGTAGGAGAGCGCGTTGAGTGACTGAGGACGATTCAGTGTCACAACGGCTGTCGCGCCGTCTTTTTCGACGATGACGGTTTCAAAAGTCATGGCGGTTCGAGGTTTTAGGAATACACCATGGTACCAGGTGATTCAAGAAAGTGGCCAGGCGTGAGAACGTTCCAGAAAGGATCCTTCACTGCGTTCAGGGCGAGGCTCCACGAATGCGGAGCCTCGATTGACAGCCCAAAATCGATTTGCGACTATCAAATTCATCCATGTCCAATCGACTCGAGCCCGCAACCCGTCACTACGACGAAAAACTGCAGGAAATTCTCAAGACCTCGGCCAAGATTTTCGCGGAAAAGGGCTTCCATCACACCTCCGTGCGCGATATCTCACGCGCCACGAAAATGAGCTTGTCCGGGCTGTATTACTATTTCACGACCAAAGAGGAGCTGCTGTATTTGATCCAGGAGCGCTGTTTCGTTACGCTGTTGGAGCGCTGGGAGCAAGCCCTGGATTCCGATATCGATGTGCGCGCGAGAATCCGTTGCTTTGCTGAGAATCACCTCAGCTTCTTTCTCCATAACATGCCCGAAATGAAAGTCATGGCGCACGAGGATGAATCGCTGACCGGCGAATTCAACGAGAAAATTCTGGTGCTCAAAAGACGCTACGTGAAAATTATCATGGATCTGATGCGTGAGCTGCAGGACCGGGAAGGTGCCAAAGGCATCGATCTGCGGGTCGCGATTTTCGCGCTATTCGGCATGACCAACTGGATCTACACCTGGTATCAACCGCAGAGAGACTTACCGCTGCCGCAGTTGATCGAACAGATGTTGCGGATTTACTTCTTCGGCCTGCTCAGGTCCGGCAGCGCCGAGGAGGAATGGTTTACCTCGAGTGCGCCGTTCGGTGAAAAAGACCGATTTTCCCTCTGGCAGAACATTCCTTAAGAACGGGGAGCAAACATGGGCTTGCCGCGAGTCGGGGATCATGCGCCTGAGTTCAGCGCCAAAGGTTATTTCCAAGGAACGGTAAAAGACTATTCTCTATCCGGTTTGGGGGGAAAATGGTTGGTGCTATTTTTCTATCCCGCCGATTTTACCTTCATCTGTCCCACCGAAGTCACCGGTTTCAGTAAACTAGCGACAGCGTTCGCCGACGAGGGCGCGGCCATTCTCGGGGTCAGCGTGGATTCGATCGACACCCACCGCTCATGGGCGGCGGAGCTCGGCGGATTGGAGTATCCACTGCTCAGCGATGAAGACCGGAGATTGAGTCAGGCGTATGGCGTGCTCGACGAAGCGGAAGCGGTTGCGTTCCGCGCAACGTTTATCGTCAATCCAGCCGGGCTGATCTCTTACGAGGTGGTGAGTCACGTCAATGTGGGCCGAAGCGTCGAAGAAACCCTACGCGTTTTGAAGGCGCTCCGCACGGATCGCCTCTGTCCTTCCGATTGGCACCCTGGCGAAGCGACCGGCGATGTCGCACTGAAATATTGATCCCTCGAGAATCGCTCATCGAGCATAGAAAATAGCGATCTGCCACCCTCGATCCTCAATCATCGGCTAGCATCATGTCGCTCAGCGAGATCCAGCAGAAAAGGCAAGTCATCGAGAGCCGATCGCGGATCCGGGAAATCGTCTTCGGGATTCAGGACGGGTTGATCAGCACGGTGGGCTTACTCTCCGGAGTCCAGGGGGCGACGGAGAATAGCCTTGTCGTCATTGTCACCGGTCTCACTGCGATGTTTTCCGGCGCAATTTCGATGGCCGCCGGATCTTATCTATCGGCAGGCGCGCAGAAAGACATTTTCGAGAAAGAAATCACCGAGGCAGAGAAAATGGCCGAGCGCGAACCCTACATCGCTGCGGAGGGACTGCTCAAAGCGCTGGGCGACGAAGGCTTGACCAAAGAGCAGAGCTATCGAATGGTGAAAACCCTGCTGCAGGAGCGCAATGTCTTTCTGCGCACGTTCAGGGAAAAGGTTTTCGGCTTGGGCAGCGCGGACATCAACCAACCCTTGCCGGCAGCCCTGGTCATGGGACTTTCATTCATTGTCGGCGCAGTCGTGCCGATTGTGCCGTACCTGATAATGTCGGGAGTCTCTGCCTTTTATCTCTCCGGTCTGCTCGGAGGACTGACACTCTTCGGGGTTGGCGCCTTCAAAGGCCGGCTCGCGGGTCAGTCGCTGTGGACTGCGGGACTTCAATTTTTCTTGGTCGCCGTGGGCGCAGCGGCGTTAGGTTACTTGATCGGATTGATCGTCCAGTATTTCTTTCCGGGTGTTTCGGTGCCGGCCTAGGTCTTAGCGAAGGCACCGCCGTGGAACGGTTACGGCGATGATAAATCGCCCCTCCAGGCGTAGCACTGCAGAGGCACAGAGGATCGGCGGATTAAAACTCCCGGGCTCTAGGTTTGCAGTAAGCTTCGGAGGACTGACAGGTTTTCGCGATCCTCTTTCAGCTCTGGTCCCTTCGGAGTTTCCAGGCACATCGGCAGTCCCCAGAAGCGCTTGTCGTTCAGCAACCGTCTGAATGTTTCGACGCCTAAATGACCCTTGCCGATATGGTCATGGCGATCGACCCGGGAATTCAGCTCTTTTTTCGAATCGTTGAGATGAAACGCCGCGAGGCGCTCGATCCCGACAACTTCGTCGAATTCACTGAACGTGCGGTCGTATCCCTCTTGCGTGCGAATATCATAGCCAGCCGCGAACGCGTGCGCGGTGTCGAAGCACACCCGCAGCCGGTCGCCTGCGCGAGTGGCGTCTATGATTTGGCCGATCTGCTCGAAACGGTAGCCAATATTGGATCCCTGGCCGGCAGTGATTTCGAGTGTGACTTTGGTGCGATAGCCGGGACATGCCTTATGAACTTGATCGAGAGATTTTGCGATGGTCTTGATCCCGGTCAATTCGCCGGTCCCGACGTGCGCCCCCGGATGAGCGACTAGATTTTGCACTCCCAAGAGTTCGCAACGTTCGAGCTCGTCGATGAATGCTTCAATGGAGCGCTTTTTCAACGCACCGTCGGGCGAGCCGAGATTCAGCAGATAAGAATCATGCGCGATCACCGTCGTTATGCCGGTTTGTTTTCGGTTAGCACAAAATTCCTCGATCTCTTCTTTGGTGAAAGGCTTTGCCGCCCATTGGCGCGATGATCTGGTAAAGATTTGAATGGCGTCACACGCGACCTGCTTCCCGGAAAGCAGCGCATTGCCGATGCCGCCGGCAATCGACATATGCGCGCCCAGGAGTGGGCCGCGTGTTTTGGGTTTGCTCTTCATTAGGTTTTGAGCCATTTCAACGCGGGCGCAGCATGCTGCGCCCCTACATGTCTCGCCCTATCACGCCTCGTATTTGAAATGTCTTTTTTCCACCAGCGGCAGGGAGATACTGCCGGCGCTGAGAAGCTTGTCATGAAATTCCCGGAGATTAAATTTACTTCCCAGTCGGTGTTTTTCCTGGTCGCGCAGGCGATTGATGATCGTCCAGCCGAGGGCGTATCCCATCGGCACTGCGGGGGATTGGCTGTACCAGTTCAAATCGCCGCAAGCTTGCGCGCGCGGGAAGTGGAGCTCGCGCACCATGAGATCCGCCGCCTCGTCGTAAGTCATTCGACCGGTTTGTGTTTTGACATCGATAATAATTCTCAAGGCGCGCCAGAGTCGGTCCTTGAGCATGACGAAGCGATGCTCTTTGGTTTTTAAAAAACCCTCTTCCTGCATCAACTGTTCGCAGTAAAGCGCCCAGCCTTCGTAAAAAACCGAAGATTCGTTCATCAAGCGGGGCAGGGTCGAAGCGGCGGGAATGGAATTGGCCAGGGAAAACTGCAGGTGATGCCCGGGGTAACTCTCATGCACCGAAGTGTTCTCCAAGCCGACCCAGTTGTGCTCGCGGAGCAGATCGTCATCACGCACCGGCGTCACGTAATAATAGCCGACCTGGGCCGGATCCCTCGGCGACGGCGACAGATAAGCTGCAAATGGGATTTCGTGGCAGCGAAATTCCGGCGTCGGCACGACATGCAGCTCCTCCCGCGGCGGGAATGAGACAAGACTGTTCTCCTTTACGAACTGGCGCGCCGCTTCCATGGCTTTTTGATAGGCGGAAAGCACTTCGGTCGTGGAGGGATGGTTTTCTTGAATCGTCAAGGCGGCCGCTTCGATGCTTTTTCCCGGAGCGATTGCCGCAGTGAGCTCGATGAGCTCCCGTTTTGTTCGGGCGAATAGCTCTTCACCGAGGTGAAGCAGAGCTTGCGCGTCAACGTCCAGAAAGTGTTTGTGATGCAGCAGCAATTCATAGTGCTCCACGCCCACGGCATAAACGCCGCTGCTGCGCGGTAGCAAATCCCGCTCGAGAAACTCGGCGAAATTGGCGAGCGCGCCTTTGGCGCGCTCAATCGCGGTGTTTAGGGCGGTCGCATCGATGGCCGCGCTATGCACCTTGGGATGAGCGGGTAAATTTTCCAGGAACGTGAGCGCGCCTTTGGCGCCTTCCAAGGCCATTTTTGTCCAGAGTTTCGGCGGATTGGCGGTCCGCCGGCTCAGGTTCGTGATGCCTTGCTGAATCAGGGAGGCGCTGCGATTCAATCGGCTCAAAACATTGCCGGAGAAATCATTGGTGTCGCGCACCGTCAAAATATAAATCGCTTCGATCGGCGAATAGGTATCCGGCCATTTGAGACGATAATCTTCCTTCTTGTGTTCGTAGCTCTGGATCGTCAGCTTGCCTTTGAGCAACCTATAGTCAATGGCCTCGTCCGGCGAGAGCTCTTGCGGAGCAATTTCGTCGAGCGCGGTCAGCGACTCCTCGACCAAGGCCTTTTCGGCCACGTAACTTTCGTCGGAGTAGTCGTTGAGTAAATGATCGTAGCCGACGACGCCGTAATAAATCGCGTCGGTCGGGTGAAGCTCGAAATATTTTTTAAAGTAAGATTCGCAGAACGCTGTGAAGGTCGACATGTGGGTGAATTATCATCTTCGAGGATGCCCTGCAATTTTGCGCTGACCCTCTGCGTCTCTGTGGTTAGAGTTCAGGAAAAAACACCACAGAGGCGCACAGGGCGCGGAGAAAAGAGGACGGAGTAATGCTCGGTCAGCTCCTGCCGGCAAGTTTTCTTGCTTGGTCCAATACCGCAAAGGAGCGCGGGGCGGACGGCATCAAGAAGCGGTAGCCGCAGCCCGCCAGGCGATCGATATTTTTTGCGTCCGGATGCGGATGGCCGCAGGGCACGTTGTGCTCTTTGCAGATGGCGAGAATCCGATCGATTTCTTTGGCCACCACCGGGTGCTCGTAGTCACGCGGATGCCCGAGCTCCTGGCTCAAGTCACCCTCGCCGATCAACACGACGCCGATGCCGGGCACTTCTTTCAAGATGCGCGGCAGATTGTCGATAGCCCGCATCTCCTCGCACTGAATGACGACGAGGATTTCGCCATCCGGCGCAAGCGGCCAAACATCGGCGCGCTTATAATATTCCTGCTGGGTGAGACCCCAATAGCGCGCCGCGCGTGCAGGCGCATCGCCGCGAATGCCGGGCGGATTGTAAAGCGGTGAAGTCGAAAGGCGCGGGTAACGGCAGGCGCCGACCGCGTTCCAAGCCTCTTCCACCGAGCTCACGTGCGGAAAAATAATTCCAAAGACCCCGATATCCAGGACCTGCTTGGCGATCCAGCTATTCATTTCGATGCCGTTGGGCGGAATCCGCACCATCGGCGTCACAGCCGGGGTCAGGGTCGCGCGCTCGACGATCTCGCGTCGATCGAGCATGAACTGCAGCGCGGCTCGCAAACCGGGAAAGTCGAGGGGCGCGTGTTCCATTTCAAACGCCACTCCGTCGAGCTTTGAGCCCGCCATGGCGACGGCGCTCTCGAGATCAACCGGCGTAAACGAAACGAAAGCAGTGTGGCCTTGCTCCAAGGCTTTGATTACGCCGTTGAGGCGCGGTATGTCTGGCATGTCCGATCCTTTTCCAAATGATGTTTTGAGAGGTTTGGTATAACAAAGTGCGCTCGCAGTGACAATTGCGGTTGCTGTGTGTGAATTCCGAAGCACGAAATCCGAAATTCGAAACAAATTTCATCGCCCGGTAAATCATAAAGAAACAAAGGCAAAGGTTTGGGATTTCGAAATTCGGATTTCGCAAGTTTATTTTCCCAACAGGAGGTCCATCATGATCATCGATGCCCATACCCATTTCACCACCGCTCCGCCGCAACTGCAGGCCTACCGCGGTCAGCAGATCACGAATCTGGCTAAACCGATCAAAGCCAAGCTGCAGATCAGCGATGAAGAATTGGCGCGTTCGATGCAAGGCCAGCTCAATCGCATGAAGGAGTGCGGCATCGATCGGCTATTGTTCTCGCCCCAGGCAGGCGCCATGGGACATCATTTCGGCTCGCCACAGGTAAGTCGTTACTGGACCGAGGCGTGCAACGATCTGATCGCGCGAGTGGCCAAGATGTTTCCGGAAAAAATTTCTCCCGTCTGTCAGCTACCGCAGTCGCCGGGAGTACCGCCGAGCGAATGGGCCGACGAGCTCGATCGCTGCGTCAACGATCTCGGTTTTATCGGTTGCAACGTCAACCCGGACGTGGCCGGCGGACGAGAGCCTTTGACTCCGTCAATGGGCAGCGAGTGGTGGTATCCGTTATGGGAAAAATTGGTGAAGCTCGATGTGCCGTGTACCGTGCACGCCAGCGCATCGCTCAATCCGGCGATGCACCTTACCAATGCGTACTACATCGCGCATCACAATTCCGCCGCCGTAGAGATTCTGCGATCGCGCGTGTTCAAGGATTTTCCCAAACTGAAAATTATCATTCCGCACGGCGGCGGCGCCATTCCTTATCAATGGAACCGCCAACGAGGCATGCATGTGAAAGAAGGGCTCGAGCCGTTCGAAGAAGCGGCGCGGCGGGTTTATTGGGACATGGCGATTTACGACAAGGAGTCGATGGAACTCTTAATCAAACGGGTCGGCGCGGATAATGTGTTGTTCGCCACGGAAATGTTTGGCGCCGTGAATGCAATCGATCCCAAGACCGGTCGAAACTTCGAGGATTTGGTGCCGATTTTTCAGGATATTGAGTGGCTGACCGACGAGGATCGATACAAAATCACCGAGGGCAATGCCAAGAAACTTTTTTCGCGTATGTTGAAGCAGACGAAAGACTAAGGTTATCGATCGAAGTCGCCTCTTCATGATCGACGACTGGGTCGACTATCGTTCGCCGATTTCGCGGTATGCCCGCTAGCTCAACTCCTCGGGTCGCTCTGCTCTGTTCCGTGCTCTTGCCCGGCCTCGGTCAGGTTTATAATCGGGAGAGCAAAAAGGGCCTGATTATTTTCGCTTGTGCGGTCGGCTTGGGAGTGCTCGGGTCTTGGTTTTCCGGCTTCAACCAGTTTGCTATGCTGCTCGCTTTAGTCTTACTTTGGGTGAGCGCTGCGACTGATGCCTACCAGATGGCCAAGAACGCTGGCCACCTCGCGGAGTTTTATTATCGCAAAACCTTCGTTGTGACGATGTTGTTACTCGTCGGCCCACTCGCGCTGCCGCTACTCTGGGAGAGCACGAATTTTTCCCGGAC
>Ga0070670_100001057_pt1 | contig 21866 bp, 21 predicted proteins | sample KBSS63metaG_FD_64665 | JGI IMG/M metagenome (GOLD analysis project Ga0070670, IMG submission 64665) | Switchgrass rhizosphere microbial communities from Kellogg Biological Station, Michigan, USA - KBS S6-3 metaG | ecosystem: Host-associated > Plants > Roots > Rhizosphere > Soil ... | reverse complement strand
AACACGCTGGCCGAACGCAGGCTTGAATCCGTGGGTAACCCGGCAGGACGCCGGGTTAGCCGCCCCGCGCCATGGATGGCGCGTGGCGGCGGCCCACGGATTCAAGCCGGAGTGAGGGCATGCCGAGCCTAGGCGAGGCGCCGAGTGTTGGGGCAAGAGCCTTTTGGTTACTTTTGGCTGGGCCGGCATTCCGGCTCTTTTCAAAAGTGACCCGCCGTAAGGGCGGAACCCATTTCAGCCGTTACCCAAACAACGGATATGTACCCCGTCTACCCAACGAAAATCTCAAAAAAACATTATTTATATGAATAAAAGCATTCATAAATAATGAAATTAGAGAATATTAGCTTATACCCAAATAGCATTATATTTTCAAAACCCATTCCGTTATGTTTGATCGCAACAGCCTACCCCTGACCTCGGATGGTACCCAGCGTAATCAAGATTCTGCGCGCCATAACCGGGTGACAAGCCCACGGCAGAATCGTTGGAAGGGAGCTCAACGTATGTTGCCAACTCAATCCCCACACTCGCCGCACACCTAGTCCTCAATCGCCGCAACACCCCTGAAAAAATCGAGCACCGCGCCCGCCCGCGTGCCTGCCCGACTTCGCGATTTGGACTGTCTGGAGTGGCTATGAAGCAAGTCTTACAACCGACCGCCGTACTGGCACTGGCCTTCCTGGCCAACACCGCCCAGGCCCAGGACGACAGCACCCTGTCCACCGTGGTGGTCACCGGTAACCGGGGCGCCGAACAACGTACCGTCACCAGCAGCCCGGTGCCGATCGATGTGGTCAGCGCCAAGCAACTGCAAAGCACCGGCAAGCCCGGCCTGATGGAAGCGTTGAGCGCGGTGATCCCGTCGCTGACCCTGCCGGAAAAAACCGGTTGGGACGCCAGCGGCATCGCCCGCGCGCCGAACCTGCGTGGCCTGAGCGCCGCCGAGGTGCTGGTGCTGGTCAACGGCAAGCGCCGTCACACCGCCGCTACCTTGAACATTAACGGTATCAACACCGGCGCGGCCCCGGCCGACCTGGACCTGATTCCCATCAGCGCCATCGATCATGTCGAAGTCCTGCGCGACGGCGCCGCCGCCCAATATGGCTCCGATGCCATCGCCGGGGTGATCAACGTCATCCTCAAGGCCGACACCAGCGGCACCTCGGTGACCAACGCCGGCCTGGGCTATGACGGCAAGAAACAGACCGTGCAACAAAGCCTCAACAAGGGCTTCGAAATCGGCAACGGCGGCATCGTGCAGCTGGCCCTGGACGCCCGCAGCCAGAATGATGACAACAAGGCCAGCGCCAACGGCTACACCTATGAGCAAGCCTACGGCCTGGCGGGCAAGTCCACCTACGGCGGCTATGGCACGCCCAAGACCAACCTGCTGACCCTGGGCTACAACGCGGAGCTGCCGATCGACGACAGCCTCAGCCTGTATTCCTTCACCACCTATTCGCGACGCAAAGCCGAGCAAGGCCAGAACTTCCGCCTGCCGACCATCACCAACACCATCACCACCGGGCCCAACGGCTACCCGTCGGGCTATACGCCTACCTGGTTTATCGACGAAGACGATTTCCAGGCTGCCTTCGGTGGCAAAGGCACCGTTGGCGAGTGGGACTGGGACCTGTCCACCACCTACGGGCGCAACGAGGCGGAGCAGGGCACCACCCACAACCAGAACCCGTCGCTGGGCGAGGCCACGCCGAATCACTTCACCTCCGGCACGTGGATTTCCACCGAGCTGACCACCAACCTCGACTTCAAGCGCGGCTTCGACATCGGTCTGCAAAAGCCGCTGGACCTGAGTTACGGCTTCGAGCATCGGCGCGACACCTATGAGGTGCAGGCCGGTGACTACGAGTCCTACGCCAACGGCGGCTACTGCGTGGCACCGGGCAATTGCGCGTCGTCCGGGGCGCAGGTCACCAACGGCATTTCGCCGGATGAAGAAAGCAGTGCCTCGCGCAACAGCCTCGCCGGTTACGTCGACGTGGGCTTCAACCCGGTGCCGGATTGGTACGTCGGCACCGCGTTCCGCTACGAGCACTACAACCAAGGCGTCGGCGCCACCCGGAGCGGCAAGCTGACCACCCGCTACGACTTCACCCCCGAATTTGCCGTGCGCGCCACCGTCAGCAACGGCTTCCGTGCACCGTCCCTGGCCAACAGCCTGTTCAGTGCGCGCTCCACCACCTATGGCGTGGTCGACGGTGTGTACCAGTCGATCAACTACGGCGTACTGCCGGTGGGCTCGGCGGCGGCCAGGGCTTTGGGGGCGGAGGACCTCAAGCCCGAGCGCTCGACCAACTTCAGCCTCGGTTTCACCCTCACGCCTACCGACCGCCTGAGTTTCACCGCCGATGCCTACGTGATCAACCTGCGCGATCGCATCACCCTCACCGGAACCTTGCTCGGTCCCGAGATCACCCAGGTGCTGCAGAACAACGGCATCAACTCCACCTCGGGCGGCCAGTACTTCATCAATGGCGCCGACACTCGCACCAAAGGCCTGGACCTGGTCAGCAACTACAGTCAGGACCTCGGTCAGTACGGCTCGCTGAAGTGGACGGCGGCGTTCAATTGGAACCAGACCAAAATCCTCAACTACAAGGAGTCGACCAACATCCTTGGCACCTCCTATGAGTTGATGAACCGCGAGGCGCGCAACCTGATCACCGGTGTGCAGCCCAATACCAAGCTGATCCTGGGCGGCGACTGGAGCATCGACCGCTTCAACCTCAACCTGGCCCTGACCCGCTACGGGTCCTACAAGGAAGTGAATGCATCGGCCAATCGCGACCTCGACCGGGTCTACAGCGCCAAATGGATCACCGACCTCGACCTTGGCTACAACCTCACCAAAGACCTCAACGTGGCCATCGGCGCCAAGAACCTGTTCGACATCTACCCCAAGAAACAAGGCGTGCCCAGCAGCACCATGGTCAGCAGCTACGGCACCTATTCGCCCTACGGTTTTACCGGTGGGTACTACTACACCCGCTTGACCTATGCCTTCTAAGGCCGAGGAATACACCATGCCCATCGTCGCCAAATCCTATGACCTGATTGACTCACCCAGCCCGGTGCGCCAGGCCCGTGTCTCCACGCCGATCAAGGCCCTGCAAGTGGTGCCCGCGCGGCATCCCTGGCGCTGGGCCGGGTCGATCTTCGCCGCGCTGGTGCTGCTCGCCATCGTGCATTCCCTGGCCACCAACCCGCGCTGGGAGTGGGGTGTGTTCGGCCAGTGGTTCTTCTCGCCGTCGGTGCTTCGCGGCTTGGGGCAGACGCTGTTGCTGACCCTGCTGAGCACTGTGTTCAGCATCATCCTCGGCACCGCGCTGGCATTGGCACGGCTGTCGGGCTCGCCGCTGCTGGCGGCGTTGGCCTGGGGCTATATCTGGTTCTTCCGCTCGATGCCGGCGCTGCTGGTGTTGATCATCCTCTACAACTTCGCCTACCTGTACGACCACATCGTGCTCGGCGTGCCGTTCACCGGCGTGGTGTTCGCCGAGTGGTCGACGGTGGATGTGCTCAGCCAATTCACCGTGGCGGTGTTGGGCTTGAGCCTGATGCAGGCGGCGTACGCGGCGGAGATCATTCGTGGCGGCCTGATCGGTGTCGATGCCGGCCAGCATGAAGCGGCGGCGGCCCTGGGGTTGCCGGCCTCGAGACGCATCTTCCGGATCATCCTGCCCCAGGCGCTGCGTTCGATCCTGCCGTCGGGGTTCAACGAAATCATCGGCCTGGTCAAGGGCACGTCCATCGTCTACGTGCTGGCGCTGCCTGAGCTGTTCTACACCGTGCAGGTCATCTACAACCGCACCCAGGCGGTGATCCCGCTGCTGATCGTCGCCACCGTCTGGTACCTGATCATCACCACCGTGCTCACCAGCGCGCAGTACTACGTCGAGCGCCATTTTGCGCGTGGCACCGCACGGGTGCTGCCGCCCACGCCGCTGCAACGCCTACGCGGTTGGTTGAAGGAGAAAACCCATGGGTGAGGCACGCGCCGGGCGCATTCAGATCCAGGGCGTGGGCAAGCGCTTTGGCAACCAGCAGGTGCTCAAGGACATCGACCTGACCATCGATCCAGGCAAGGTCACGGTGATCCTCGGGCCGTCCGGCTCGGGCAAGTCCACCTTGCTGCGCACCATCAACCACCTGGAGAAGATCGACAGCGGGCATATCACCATCGACGGTGAATACGTCGGCTACCGCCGCAAGGGCGACCTGCTGTACGAGCTCAAGGAGCGCGAAATCCTCAAGCGCCGCATCGACGTGGGTTTCGTGTTCCAGAACTTCAACCTGTTCCCGCACCTCACCGCCTGGGAAAACGTCGCCGAAGCACCGCTGGCCCACAAGCGCTGGAGCAAGGCCGACGCCCAGGCCAAGGCGCAAGAACTGCTGGCCAAGGTCGGCCTGGCGGACAAGGTCGATGCCTACCCGCGCCAGCTCTCCGGCGGCCAGCAACAGCGCGTTGCGATTGCCCGCGCCCTGGCGCTGGACCCGAAAGTGCTGCTGTTCGACGAGCCCACCTCGGCCCTCGACCCCGAATTGGTGGGCGAAGTCCTCGACGTGATCAAGGGCCTGACCCAACTGGGTGTGACCCTGGTGATTGTCACCCACGAGATCGGCTTTGCCCGCGAAGTGGCCGACCACGTGGTGTTCCTCTGCGACGGCCAGTTGATCGAAGAAGGCCCGCCTGAACAGATTTTCCGCCAACCCCGACATCCCCGCACCGTGGCCTTTCTCGGCAAGGTGCTTTAGTTAACGGAGTGACTGCCCATGTTTACCTCTACTGCTCGTATCGCGCTGTTGGCGATCGCCGTCGGCACCGCGCAAGCCGCGCTCGCCGTGCAACAGGTCGACCTCAGCCCCGACCGCCCGCGCATCCATGTGCCGCGTAACGAGGCGGCCATCGCGCAGATCCCGCCAGGCTTCAAGTTCGCCCAGCCGGGCAAGTTCACCGTGGCCGTGTCCGGCGTGGCGGGGCCACCGCTGGCGCTGCTGGCCAGCGACGACAAGACCACCATCGGCAGCGAGGCCGACACCGCGCAGCTGGTCGCCGACAGCCTCGGCCTGCAACTCAACGTGGTGCAGACCAGCTGGGAGGACTGGCCCCTGGGCGTCAGTTCGGGCAAGTACGACGCGGTGATCAGCAACGTCACCGTGACCGAGGCGCGTAAGAAGCGGTTTGACTTCGCCACCTACCGCCAGGATGTGCTCGGGTTTTATGTGAAGAGCACCAGCAAGATCAGCGAGATCAAGGAAGCGGCGGACATCGCCGGTCTGAAGATTATCGTGGGGTCCGGCACCAACCAGGAAAAAGTCCTGCTGGCGTGGAACGAGGCGAATGAAAAGGCCGGCCTCAAACCGGCGCTGCTGCAGTATTTCGACGACCAGGCCGCCGCGCAATTGGCGGTGCAGTCCGGTCGCAGCGATGCCCTGTTCGGTCCCAATTCGGTGTACGCCTATTCCGCGGCGATCACCGGCGGCATCAAGCGTGTCGGCACCGTCAACGGCGGCTGGCCGTTGCAGGCGGACATCGCCGTCACCACGCGCAAGGACAACGGCCTGGTCAAGCCGATCCACACCGCCCTGGAAGGCGCGATTGCCGGCGGCCAATACGAACAGGTGCTGCAACGCTGGGGCCTCGACGTAGAGCGTGTCGACAAATCGCTGATCAACCCACCGGGGCTGCCGGATTAAGGAGACATCGACATGGGACTGACACGACGTGAAGCGCTGTCGAGCATCGCTGCGGTGGGCGGCGAGCAGGCCGCCAAGGATGCGCTGGCGGCATTGGGCCTGGGGCCGTCGTCACACCGTCGCCCGCAACCGCTGAAACTCAAGAGCGGCCTGGGGCAGGGCACTCGCGTGCTGGTACTGGGGGCCGGAATCGCGGGGCTGGTGACGGCGCTGGAACTGACCCGCGCCGGGTTCGACGTGCACGTGCTGGAGGCCCGTGAGCGGGTGGGCGGCCGTACCTGGACGATCCGCAACGGCGACCGCGTGGACTACAAGGACGGCCGCACGCAAACCGCCGCATTCGACCCCGGGCATTACTTCAATGCCGGGCCTGCACGGATTCCCAGCCAACACCGTACGATCCTCGACTATTGCAGTGAGTTGGGTGTGCCGCTGGAAGTGCTGGTCAACAGCAGCCATGGCGCCCAGGTGCGGCCGGATGTGCAAAAGCCGGCATTCACCGTCGGCCAGGCGATCAACGATGCGCGGGGGCATGTGTCTGGCTTGCTGGCCAAAGCCGTGCAGCGCGATGCCCTCGACGATCTGTTGAGCGCTGAAGAACGCACGCGATTGTTGGCGTTTTTGCAGGTGTATGGCGACCTGTCACACGCGCTGGCGTTCGAGGGCACGCTTCGTTCGGGGCACCTGGAATCGCCTGCGCATCCCGGTGCCTTACCCGCCAGCCGCGGTCCGTTGACGCTCGACCAATTGCTGCACCCGGAACTGTGGGGCGCGCTGCTGCACACCGAATTCCCGGAGTTCTCCGCCACCATGTTCCAACCGGTGGGGGGCATGGACCGCATCACCGATGCCTTCTACCAGCGCGTCAGGGGCCACGTGCAACTGGGCGCCCAGGTGCGGCGGATCCGCCAGTTGGAAGACGGCGTGGCGGTGACTTACCACGACACGCTCAGCGGTCGCGAACAGGTGGTCCGCGCCGATTACCTGATCTCGACGTTGCCACTACCGCTGCTGGCCAAGCTCGACACCGATTTCAGCGACCCGATCAAGGCCGCCTTGCTCAGCACCCGCAGCGACCAGGCGACCAAAGTCGCTTGGCAGTCGCCGCGCTTCTGGGAAACCGACTACCGCACCTACGGTGGCCTGTCGTGGATCGAACACCCGGCACGCCTGCTGTGGTACCCGAGCAACGACCTCAACACCCGCGAAGGCTTGCTGGTGGCGGGCTACGTGACCGGGGAGGGCGCCGACGTGTTTGGCGCGCAGCCGTTCGACAAGCAGTACGCCACCTCCAAGGAGGCCGTGGAACTGTTGCATCCGGGCTATTCAAAACACCTGCGCCACCCGCTGGCGGTGTCCTGGGAACAGATTCCCTACAGCGAAGGCCCGTGGCTGCAACGTGAACACTTCCCGGCCGACGCCAGCGCCTTGCTCGAAGCCGGGCATGGCCGGGTGTATTTCGCCGGCGACGGCCTGGTGCAAAGCGGCGTCGGTATCTGGCAGGAATCGGCGGCCAACTCGGCGCGCCATGTGGTCGGGCAACTGGCCGAACGGGTCACCCAACAAACACACCTTGCGGCACTTGCCGCCTCGTAAGGAGCTTCATCATGAGCGACAGCATCCAACGCACCCGTGTCGGCGATTTCCCGATCTCGCAGACCGTCACTGTACCGGCTTCAGCCAGCCTGATCTTTGTCAGCGGCACCTTGCCTGACGTGCACGACGCGACCGCCCCGGCAGGCACGCCGGCGGCCTATGGCAATACCGAAGTGCAGACGGTCTCGGTCTTCAACAAGCTGCGCACGATCCTGCGCCAGCAAGACCTGGACCTGGGCGATATCGTGCAGTTGCGGGTGTTCCTGGTGGGCGCCGAAGAGACGGGTGGCAAGCTGGATTTCGCCGGCTTGCAGGCGGGCTACACCCAGTTCTTTGGCACGCCTGCGCAGCCGAATAAACCGGCGCGCACAGCGTTGCAAGTGGTGGCATTGCCATTGCCCGGTGCGTTGGTTGAAGTGGAGGCGATCGCTGCCAGAACAGTGTGATGCGCATGGGGGAGGTGCAGGCGAGCGGTTGACGGCCTCAGTCGACCGCTCAGCTCAACATCACCGACTTTTTGCAATCACACTGCTCATGTACTGATGTAAATCGCGAAAGTCGTTAACGCTCCACGCGTGCGGTGCCAGCTTTACACCATTCTCTCGCAACGTTCTTGGAATCAAGTCTCCATTGGGGCGCAGTATTACCGAAGACACAATGACGCCTGGGTAATCATGCAGGCGTTGTTTGAACGTAGCCGTTGTCAGGTCGGGTGTAGGCGGGGTGCTTTTGTTGGCCAGGGGCCCCGTTCCTTTGATATCGGCGCCGTGGCATAGCGCGCAGCGCTGTGAGTAGAGCGTTTTCCCGTTGACGTTATCCGCGAAGCAGAGTGATGTTTGAGTCAGCGATAAAATGCCCAGTGTCGCGATGACTGATATTTTCATTGTTATACGTCCTTGTCATAACGGCTTTGTTTCATCTCAACCGTTTGATTTTGCTGAGTAAATTACTATCTGGCTGATGGTAAAGCCGCCATTCTCCTGCGGGACATCCTTGCGCGCAAGGGCGCCCGCTCTCCCTGTGCGTTGCCTAAGGTTATGCATTTTTTTCGAGAAAACTCCTACATGATGGTGGGATTTTTCATTCTTTATACTCGTCTTTTTCCTCCTAGGATGTGGCGCGATCGCTTGAACGCAAGCGAGACGGCGAGGGCTGTTTCTACCCGTCCCGTAGCCATCAGTAAATGCTTAGGAGTCAACACATGAAAATGACCAACGTGAGCAAACGCCTGTGCCGCTCGGCCTTGGTTGTGATCGTCACAGGTGCATTGGCAGGTTGTGCCGCGACGCCGCTGCCGGCGACAAAAATCTCCATGGCCCGTGATTCGGTTGGGCGCGCCGTGTCGGCGCAGGCCACCCAATTCGCACCGCTGGAAATGAAAACGGCCCAGGACAAGCTGGCGCGCATGGAGCAAGCCATCGGTGAGAAAAATTATCTCCAGGTCGACGCCTTGGCCGAGCAGATCGAAGCCGATGCCAGCCTGGCCGAAGCCAAGGCCAATGCCGTGCGTAAACAACAGGTCTTGATGCAGGCGCGAGAGGGCATCCAGGTGCTCAAGCAGGAAATGCTCAACGCCCCCGCGACTACCCACTGAGGATCCTTCCATGCGTGCCACTTTAGTCATTCCTGTTCTTTCGGCCCTGGGCCTGGCGTTGGCCGGCTGCGCCACCCCGCCGGAAAACCCGCAACTCCTGCAAGCGCGCAGTCAATTCTCCAGCCTGCAGCAAAAGCCTGAGTCCAACACCCTGGCGGCGGTTGAAACGCGCATTGCGTCCAATGCTGTGGACCGTGCCAACCAACTCTCCCTGCACAACCGTACCGACCCACAGATCGACCAGCTCGCGTACTTGGCGACGCAGAAAATCGCCCTGGCCGAGCAGACCATCGTCAGTCGCAAAACCGACGCCCAGCTCGATAACATTGCGGTGGACCGCACCCAGGTACAGCTCGACGTGCGCACCGCGCAGCTCAAGGCATTACAGGCGATGAAAGCCCGGCCGACCGAGCGCGGCCAGGTCGTCACCTTTGGCGACGTGCTGTTCGACACCGGCAGGGCCGAGCTGAAACCGGGCAGCCAACGCGACTTCCAGGGGCTGGCAACCTTCCTGTTGCAGAACCCGGAGCGTCAGGTACGTGTAGAGGGCTTCACCGACAGCACCGGTGGCGATGCTTTCAACCAGAGCTTGTCCGAGCGACGTGCGCAAGCGGTTGCCCGTGGCCTGCAACAGCTCGGCGTGGGGCCTCAGCGCATGGCGGTGATGGGTTACGGCAAGCAGTTTCCGGTCGCCGATAATGTGAGTGCGCAGTCGCGCCAATTGAATCGCCGGGTGGAAGTGATTGTGTCCAACGACGGTTCAGCGGTCAGCGCCCGGCGCTAAGCCGTGCCAGTGATTGTTATGCGAGTTATGCAGGTATGGGTTTTTTTAGATCAATATTTTTAATAATTAGCATAGATCTATAAAGCCTTTCACAAGCCCCGCCCCCGGGCATTAAGGTCATCCTCCACAGGCCAGCACCGCTGCCATCCACGGAGGAATACCTTGATGCCCACCTTGCCTCGCCAACTCAAATTCGGCGCCATTCTCACCGGCGTCGGCACCGCACAAAACGAATGGCTGCACCCGCAAATCCCAGGCGATGCCAGTGTGGATATCGACTGGTACCGCGCCCAGGCACAACAGGCGGAAGCGGCCAAGTTCGACCTGGTGTTCATCGTCGACAGCCCCTACATCACACCGGACTCCGCGCCGCACTTTCTCAACCGCCTGGAACCGTTGACGCTGCTCTCGGCCATCGCCGGCGCCACGTCGAACATCGGCCTGGTGGCGACCCTCACCACGTCCTATACCGAACCTTTCAACGTGGCGCGGCAGTTCGCGTCCCTGGACCATATCAGCGGTGGCCGCGCAGGTTGGAACGTGGTCACCACCGGCCTGGAAGGCGCGGCCGGCAACTTCGGCCGTGAGCAGCATATCGACCACACCGAACGCTATCGCCGGGCGGCCGAACACCTGGAGGTGGTGCAGGGGCTGTGGGACTCCTACGAAGACGATGCCTTTGTGCGTGACAAGCAAAACAAGGTGTTCCTCGACCCGCAACGCCAGCATCGCCTCGATCACCACGGTGAGTTTTTCTCCGTCACCGGGCCGCTGAACATCGCGCGTTCGGCCCAGGGCCAACCGGTGATTTTCCAGGCGGGGATTTCCGAATCCGGGCGTGGCCTGGCCGCCAACTATGCCGAGGGGATTTTTGCCGGTGTGGGCAATTTCGAAGACGCCCAGGCTTATTACAGCGACATCAAAAAACGCACCGCCGCCGCCGGGCGCAACCCCGATCATGTGACCATCCTGCCCGGCATTTCGCCGATCATTGCCGACACCGATGAGCAAGCCCAGGCCATCGACCGCGAGCGTAATGGCGAGCTGGACCTGAACAAGGCGCTGGTGCAATTGGGGCGGCCGTTCAACTACCACGACTTCAGCCAATACCCTCTGGACGAACCGTTCCCGGACCTGGGCGACCTGGGCAGCAACGGTTATCGCGGGCATGCCGAAAACATCAAGCAGGTTGCCCGTGACCAAGGGCTCACCTTACGTCAGGCGGCCTTGCGTTTTGCCAAACCGTTTTCCAGCTTCGTCGGCTCGCCCAAGACCGTGGCGGACGAGATTGAGCGCTGGTTTGTCGAGGGCGCGGTGGACGGGTTCAACATCCACGTGGGCGCGCCGGAGGACTTCGCGCGGTTTACTGATCAAGTGTTGCCGCTGTTGCGGGCGCGAGGGTTGTTTCGCAGTGAGTACAGCCACAGCACGCTGCGCGGGCATTTGGGGTTGCCGGTGCCGGTGAATCGGCATACGGCGGCGCGGGCGGCAGCGGCGTAACGGGTCACCACCACTTCCAGCGACCTTGTTTTTTCAGGGTCGCGATGATGGCTTGGCGCTTGTGGCGGATTTCGACTGATTTTTGCCGAAGTTCGCGGCAGCGGTTGCAGTTGAGGATCAACAACCCGATCAATGGGCCGAGGATGGCCATCGAGTAGAGATACAGGTCGGGGCGGTAGGCGATTGTGGGAAGCGCTATCAGCAGGCAGATCAGGTATATCGCGACGTTCAGCCAGACCCAGTAGGTGCGGCCGTACAACACTTCGTATTTGGCAAGGGCAAACACTGCGCCAAGTCCTGCGGCGCCGAAAAGAGCGGTTTTGGCAGCAAAACCTACGGGGTATGTTGAGAGATAAGTGAGCATTGTCAGCGTTGCCGTCAATCCTAGTGAGGTACATGCGATAAGCATGTCTGCCCCGATTACAGGCATGTACCGCTTTAGAAGCTTCCAGGGATCTTCAATAAACACAGTTGAGTAGTATTGGTTTTTTATCTCCTCCTGCCCACTCACTGGCTGACCTCCTCGTAGATGCCTATCGCAATCGTCCTGGTGTTTCCGTTAGTTGCACTGCTGGTGACGCTCAACGATGCAGCCAATACGTCGATTATGTGGGTAGCCGTCGCACGCTGCATATTCGTAGCGCTGATACGCTTGGGGGCTCTACCCATAGCTTTCTCCAACTTGAGCAGTTTGGACGTCAACCTCGGGTCTCGGATTCTAAGCATCTCGTCATTCAGTTTTGCCCTCTCTTGCCGCGTCAGGCCCTTGAGCACTAAACGAAGGGGTTTTCCGGTTACTCGTGTGGTTGTACTGACTGCTTTCACTGTGACCAACATAGAAGTGGCAACGCCCAGTAAAGAAATGCCGTCCAACACTGCCGTCGCGTCCTGATACCAGGATTCACTATCTAAATAGTCATTGACCTGCGGGAACACCGCTTCTGAGCCGGTTCGGATAACGCCAGCCATACACTGTACGGAACCCGCCACCGCTGCGGCCTTACCAATGAACGAAATCAACGCACTCGTACCTGCCGTAAACGGCATCAGCACAACCCCACTTGTAACCACTAGCCAACTCAGCAGCGCCCCCGCACACGTCACCGCCGTATTCATCGCCTCCGCCACTAACCTCGACTCCCGAGGCTCATGCTCCAGCATCCGCTTGAACTCCACCGGCCCCACGTGCCGTGGCGCTTCACGCAGCACGACCTTGATCGGCTGTACGCTGCAGATCGCCTGGAACTCACGCAGCACCACCACATTGAACACCTCATCGATATACACCACCCCCGCGCCAATCAGCGCCGGGTCGCTGTCAATCACGGAAAACAATCGACGCAGGTCAATGCTGCCTTCAATGCGTTGGCGTGTGGTGCGGTGAGCCGAGGGGAATCCATCTTTAAGCAGCGAGGCCTTCATTCCTTAACTCCTGGGTATTCGCGGAGTTGAGAGGTTAAAGACGCAGCGAAGCAAATTAATGTCAGACGTTTCGCCTTTTCGAGACGGGCCCTTCCCGATCTTGCTTGACCACCTTGTGAGTACCACCCCGATTCAGGAACAGTGCGCCCCGCGTCACTCACGGCGCAGCACAGGACAGGGAGCCAACATGGCAGTCGATATGTTTTTGAAACTGGGCGATATCAAGGGTGAATCACGGGACCAGGCCCACCGTGACGAGATCGATATCACCGAGTGGGCCTGGGGGCTGTCGCAGACGGGATCGATGCACTCCGGTACGGGCGGCGGGGCAGGCAAGGCCGATTTTGCCAACCTGAACCTGACCAAACCGCTGGATAAATCCAGCCCCAACCTGATGATGGCCTGCGCGAGCGGCAAGCATTACCCAGAAGCAAGACTGGTGGTGCGCAAAGCGGGAGGTACCAGCCCGGTGGAGTACCTGGTGATCACCTTGAAGGAAGTCATGGTGCTGTCCTACGGCACCGGTGCCGACAGTAAAGATGACCTGCTCTACGACCGTATCGCCTTGAATTTCGCCAGCGTCGACATCAGCTACCAGCCGCAGAAAGCCGATGGCGCCAAAGACGGCGGGCCGGTGAAATTCGGCTGGAACATCCGGCAAAACATCAAGGCGTAATACCTTGGAAGGCCATAGGCACCGAGTGGTGGGGCGTGCGTTTGGTTACTTTTGGCGTTTTCCAAAAGTGACCCGCCGTAAGGGCGGAGCCCATAGCCGCCGTTACCTAAACAATGGATATGTACTCAATCAGATCCAACATCCTGTAAATCACATAGCAGCAGTTGATACCCGTCACGAGGGCCCCACAAGAAATCATGTAGCCCCTCAGAACTCACTCACCAAACCCAATAATCGCCTTAGTCTCCAAATACTCCTCAAACCCCTGTACCCCATACTCCCGCCCATTCCCCGAACGCTTGTAACCCCCAAACGGCGCCATCGGGTTCCAAGCCGGATGGTTCAAGTGCACCTGTCCTGCCCGTATACGCGAAGCCACGGCCCGCGCAAGCTCCAAGTCCTGCCCCTGAACGTGAGCACCCAACCCATACACCGTGTCATTGGCAATCGCTACCGCCTCATCCACCGAGTCATACGCAATAATGCACAACACCGGCCCAAATATTTCCTCCTGGGCAATGCGCATCCCACTCTGCACCTCAGAGAACACCGTCGGCCGGGTATAGAAGCCCTTATCAAAACCCGCCACCCGCCCAGGCCCACCGCACACCAGTTTTGCCCCCTCGTCGAGGCCGGCGGCGATCATGGTTTGGACGCGATTGAACTGGGCCTCGTTGGCAATCGGACCCAGCACCGTGTCTTCCGACTGCGGGTCGCCCACGACGATTGCCTCCACGGTGGCCGCCGCCAGCGCCTCGACTTCGGCCAAGCGGTGTTTCGGCACAATCATCCGGGTCGGTGCGCTGCAGGATTGCCCGACATTGCGAAACGCCGACATCACGCCCAACGGCACGGCCTTGGCGAAATCCGCATCGGGCAACAGGATATTCGGCGACTTGCCGCCCAGCTCCTGGGTCACGCGTTTCACCGTCGGCGCCGCCGCTTGTGCAACCAGCGCGCCGGCGCGGTTGGAGCCGGTGATTGAAATCATGTCGATATCGGAGTGCGCCGCCATGGCTGCACCGACCTCGGCACCGCTGCCGTTGACCAGGTTGAAGACCCCAGGCGGCAGGCCCGCGTCGTGCACCAGTTGGGCAAACAACAGGGCGCTCAGCGGCGACAGTTCGCTGGGTTTCAACACCACGGTGCAGCCGGCGGCGATGGCCGGGGCGACTTTTGCGGTGATCTGGTACAGCGGCCAGTTCCACGGTGTGATCAGGCCGCAGACGCCGATGGCTTCGCGCTCGATCGCGGTGCCGCCTTCCACGGTCTGGAATGGATAGCTGGACAGCAGGTCACGTGCGACCCGAACGTGTTCAGCCGCCAACGGCACCTGCATCGCCCGGGCGAAACTGATCGCCGCGCCCATTTCCAGGGACAGCGCCTGGGCCAACTGCTCTTTGCGCTCAAGGATGAGCGCGTGGATGTTCCCAATCACCTGCGCGCGCACGGCGGCCGGGGTCGCAGACCAACCCGCAAACGCCGCGCGTGCTGCTGCGACGGCGCGGTCCACATCCGCGGCCGAGCCACGTGCCACCTGGGCGACTACCGTCTCATCGGCCGGATTGACCACCGGTAAACTGGCCGGGATGACGGGCGAAACCCACTGGCCATCGATGTAAAACCGCTGGGATGTGTGCGGATCGATGCTGTTGCTATGCGAAGAGTGTGTGGTCATCCAACGAGCTCCCTGGAGCGGTAATGGCGCTGCGAACAGCACGGCCCTGTCTTCCCGATAAACTAGCAAAACGGCCCCACCCAAAGATGCCGTTATTCAAGCCTGCAAGGGATAATCTGCTGAATCCAACATCCCCCGCAGCCCACTAGATTCTTTGTAGTGAGCGGGCTTGCCCCGCGCTGGGGTGCGAAGCGGCCCCAATATGGGCTAATGAATTTCTCCAGATAAAACGGGGGCGCATGGTTTCAGGGCCGCTTCGCAGCCCAGCGCAGCCCAGCGCGGGCGATGCGGCGACCCGACAAGCCCGCTCACTACAAATCCTCTGCCGCAGGTTGTCTTGCTAGCCGATTGCTTGCGTTACCAGGGCAAATTGCTGGACGCCGTCGCGCGATTGCGGGGGCACGCCCAGCACCATGCGTGGCGCCCTGTCCACGCATGGCAGCCCCAGGCTTTCCAGCCAGCCGGCCAAGCCGCAATCGGCCAGAATGTCGAAGCGCACGAAGGCTCCGGGAATCAGCCGCAGCAGGTGGGTGATCAACTGTCGGGCCTGGTCCGGGTTCTGCGCGACCACCGGGCCGATGATATGCCCGCGACCAAATCGACGCAGCAGGGCGCAACCCTGCAGTTGCCCTTGCGCCTCGAGGCCGGCCACGTGCTCGGCCGTGGGCAGCAAATCATTGAGCACCCCGGTGCGGTCCAGGCCACTGCCTGCATTGGCGAGTTCAATCACCTGCGGGTAATCGGCCAGGCTCAGCGCGCGGCATTGCGTGTGCTCGACCAAGGGCTGTGGCGCTGGGGTCTGCGGCACGCCTTGATGTTGCTGGATACGCGCGAAATCGACGAAGCCCATGCTTGCGTAAAGCGGTGCGCCGGATTCGGTGGCGTTGAGGATCGGCGTGCGCGGCGCCGCAGCTTCCAGGCACAGCTGCATCAGCCGGCGTCCGATGCCGTTGCCTTGGTGCGCATCGTTGACGATCACCAGGCCGATGGAGGAATAAGCGCCCTGGTGACAGGCGAATGCCACGCCCACCAGATGGCCGTCATGCTCGGCGACGAAGCCTTCGGAGGTGCGCTGCACCATGGCCCAATCTTCCTCGCGGTGAGGCCACTTCAGGTGTACGGACAGCGCATGGGCGGCGGGTATGTCGGCGGCGGTGGCCGAGCGATAAACATAGGCGTGGCTCATATCAGTTTTCCTGTGGTGGGCGCGCTCGCGGGCACCGTCGAAGGCTGGGTAAACCGCCGGATATCAAAGGGGCTGATCAGGGTGCTGGTGCTGCCGGTGCTGATCAGTTCGGCCATTACGTCCCCCACGCCAGGGCCGAGCTGGAAGCCGTGGCCGCAGAAACCAAAGGCATAAAACAGCCCGTCCACGGCGCCACTTGGGCCCATCACCGGCAGGGAGTCCGGGGTGTAGCTTTCGATGCCACTCCACACGCGGATGATGTTCAGCTTTTCGGCGCCGGGCAGCAGTCGGCGCATCTGGCGCATCTGGTTGAGCAGGCTCTCGGGCTTGAAATAGGCGCGTCGATTGATCATGTCCGGGGTACAGCGATTGCCGCCGCCGATGATGATGTTGCCGCGTGGGATCTGCCGGAAGTAGATCACCTCTTCCTTGATTTTGGTAAACACGCCGATCACGGTCGGCAAGGCATAGGGCACCGGTTCGGTGACCGACATCTGCGGGCCGTTGGGCTCCAGCGGTACCGGTTCACCGAAACGCTCGGACAACCGCGCCGCCCAGGCACCGGCGGTAATCAACAGTTGCTCGGCAACGAACAATTGCCCATCGGTGGTGGTGACGTGGAACAGGCCGTTGACCTTTTCCACGTCGGCGACTTCGGTTCTTTCCTCGATGCGCGCACCGAGGCGTCGTGCCGCGCGTGCAAACGCCGGGGCTGCCAGGCGCGGGTTGGCGTGACCGTCATGAGGCGCGTAGGAGCCACCTTTTACGTCCGGTCCCAGAAAGCCGAAGCGTTTGTGCAACTCGGCGCCGCGATAGATTTGCAGGTCCAGCTGCGCCGCTTCCGGCGCGGCGGCGTAGGCCTCCAGTTCGGCAATTTCATCTTCGCGGTAACACACACGCATATGCCCGCTGGGGATGAATTCAAGGTCGTCGTCGATCAGTTCCGGCAGGCGTTTCCACAGCGCCCACGAACGATTCGCCAGCTCCAGCTGCCCCAGGTAGCGTCCCTGGCGGCGCACGTTGCCGAAGTTGACGCCGCTGGCGTACTGGCCGATCTGGTCACGTTCCAGCAGCGTGACCGAACAACCGCGCCGCCGCAGGAAAAACGCGGACGACGCCCCCATGATGCCGCCGCCGATGATCAGCACATCGCTTTTAGATCCTGCTTGATTACCAGCCATGGAGGCGGCTCCAGGTGTGCACGCCACCGTCGGCGTCCAGGGCGTGATAGTCCGGGAACTGCGCGCCGGTGGCACAGGCATGGTTAGGCAGGATGCGCAGCCGACTGCCGATGGGGAAGCGTTCGGTAATGTCATCACCGTCGACGGTGTGCAGGGTAATGATGCCGTGTTCCTGGTTGGCGCCGGTGACGCGCGCGCCTTCGAGCCAGACGCCGGCTTCGCTGCACACTTGGCCATAACCAAAGTCCTGACGCTGACGCTGGGTACCACGGTCTCGGCTCATCGCCATCCAGCCGGCGTCGGTGATGACCCAGCCTTTCTCCGGTTGATGGCCGATCACGCTGGTCAGCACGCTCAGCGCCAGCTCGTCCGGCTGGCACACGCCGATGTTGTGCATGACCAGGTCGAAGAACACATAGACCCCGGCGCGCACTTCGGTGACGCCGTCCAGGTCCAGCGCCGACAGGGCCGTGGGGGTGGAACCGATGCTGACGTCGGGGCATGCCAGCCCGGTCGCGCGGATTCGTTGCGCGGCGCGCACGCACAGCGCACGCTCCTGTTCGGCCAGCACTTGCAGGGCTTCAGGCGTGTCGAGTTCGTAACTGGAGCCGGCGTGGGTCATCACGCCACGCAGGTGCATGCCGCCGTCGCTGAGGATTCGCGCCACGTCCAGCAGGGCCTCGTCTTCAGCGGCCAGGCCGGAGCGGTGGCCATCGCAGTCGATTTCAATCCATACGTCGAGGCGCTCGTCGTGTTGCTGTGCAAACGCGACGAGGGCTTGGGCACCGGCGACGCTGTCGGTGAGCAGGCTCAGGTTGCAGCCTTGGCGCCGCAGGGCCAGGGCTTGGGGCAGTTTGCCCGGCGCGACGGCCACGGCATAAAACACATCGAGGATTCCTTGGCTGAAGCAATGCTGCGCCTCCTTGAGGGTCGACACCGTGACACCGCTGGCGCCCGCAGCGAGCTGCGCCTGGATCACCGGCAGGCATTTACTGGTCTTGATATGCGGGCGTAAACGCACGCCGAGGGTATTCATCCGTTGCTGCATCCGCTGGATATTGTGCTGCATCCGCGGGATATCGATCAGTGCGGCGGGGGTGTCGAGGGCGGCAATCGGCGTGGGCATGGCAGGGCTCGAATGGCTGGGTTCAGGTTGCATTCTACTCAGGCATCCTTAAGGTGTGGTTCAATCAAAGCTAATCAATCATTAAGTAAAATTGAATGATCTCCATCGAAGACCTGCGCCTGGCCGCCACACTTGCACGCTGCGAGTCGCTGAGTGCTGCCGCCAGAGTCCTGAATGTGTCGCCGCCGGCGCTGTCCATGCGCCTGCGTAAGTTGGAGACGCTGCTGGGGCTGACCTTGGCCAACCGCGATGCGCGGCGCCTCAGCTTGACCGCCGACGGCGAACGTTTTTCCCGCGAAAGTGCGCTGCTGCTGGAGCAGTTGGAAGCGCTGCCGGAGTCATTCAGGCAAAAGGACGAAACACTGGTGGGCACACTGAGGCTGGCCGCGCCGTTTGGCTATGGCCGCCAGCGCATCGCGCCGCTGTTGGCACGGTTTGCCAGAGTGCATCCGCAGCTTTGCCTGCACCTGGATCTGCGCGAGACACCTTGGCCGGACCGGCATGACAGCGATGCGGTGATCCACATCGGCCATCTCAACGACAGCCTGTGGACCGGTCGGCAACTCACGCCGAACGAGCGCTGGTTATGCGCGAGCCCGGCCTACCTGCAAGCGCACGGCGTGCCGTCCTCCCCGGATCAACTCGCCGAGCATCGCTGCATCTGCATTCGAGAAAACGATGAGGATGTGACGCTGTGGCACCTGCGCAAGGGGCAGGGCCGCAAGACGTTGCGCGTGGAGCCTGCGTTGCTGAGTAACGACGGCAGCGTTGCCCGGCGCTGGGCCGAGCAAGGCTTGGGGTTGGTGCTGCGTTCGCAGTGGGATGTGAGTGACGCCATCGCCAGCGGCAGCCTGGTACGCGTGTTGGCGGACTGGAGCTTTGACAGCGCACCGATCGTCCTGCTGGTGCCGTCACGTAAACTGCGCAGCCCGCGCGTCCAAGCCTTGGTGGCGTTCCTGGAAGAGGCGCTGAAAGCCTGATTTATTTCACCGCGTAGACCTTGCGCACATACACTGTGCTGTTCCAGGCACACGGCGCGCCTTTGGCCACAAACACGCTGTCACCGGTGTTGACCGTCACCTCGGCACCGCTGTCATCCTGCAGGGTGACGCGGCCTTCGAGCAGGTGCATCAACTCATGCAGTTTGTGCGGGCGACCGTGGCGGGCGTAGGGCGTGGAGTCCCAGATGCCGATACGCAGCTCGGTGACCGCATCGTCGAACAGGTTGAACGCACGGCACTGCGGCGTGGGACCGATCAGGATCTGCGCTTCCGGCGCGGCCGAGGGGTTAAGCAGGGTGTGCGGGTCGAGCAGGGTCAGGCCGGGGCGGGCGGGTGCGTCGGCCTGATCGTAGGCGCAGAACGCCCACTGGCTGCCTGCGCTCGCCTGCACGGTGAGGCGTGTGCCACGACCGATCACGGCGCTGGCGCCGATGCCCAGTTCCAGCGTTTGCTCGGCACTGCTGAGCACCACATGGCCTGCGTGCACCACCAGTGTTTCACTGTGGGGGAAGTCTTCGATCACGGTGTCACCGCTGAACCCTACAAGGCCTGCGGACACACCATCGTCGCCTCGCCAGGCGAGTTGACGGGTGTCGCCGAATGGGTCCAACGCGCTCAAGGCGCCCGTGTTGAAGGACGTGGCAACGCGGCTGCCGTCGGCACGCGCCAACAGCAGGATACGGGGAGATGACATGGGGAGTGCTCCGGGAGGAAAAGTCAGCCGATCGCCTGGGTGATCAGGGCAAAGGGGTGTAGGCCTTGGCTGGCCTGGGGCGGCGTGCCTCGGGCCATCTGCGCGACGGTGTCGACGTTCTTCAGGCCCGCCTGTTCGAGCCAGTCACTGAGGCCGCAGGCGACGGGGATGTCGATGCGCACAAAGGCGTCCGGCACCTGGGCCAGCAATGTGGCGATCAGGTGCTTGGCCTGCTCGATGTGCTCGGCCACCACCGGGCCGATGCACCGCCCACGCCCAAACGGTCGCAGCAGGGCGAAGCCGCGTAGCTGCCCATCGCGCTCGATGCCCACGGCGTGCTCCACCTGCAGGTCGCGTAATACGTCGCGGCGGTCGAGGCCGCTGGCGGCTTTGGCGAGTGTCAGCAGGGCGGTGTGATCATCGGTGTGCAGGGCGCGGCAGGTTTCGCCGTTGGCCAGCGGCGGCAGGGCAGGCACCTGCACCTGGCCCTGATGCTGCTGCACCCGTCCGAATTCGACAAAGCCCTGGCTGGCGTACAACGGCGCACCGGCGAGGGTCGCGTTGAGGACCGGGGTGCGTGAGCCGCAGGCGGCGAGGGCTTTTTCCATCAGGCGTCGGCCGATGCCCTGGCCTTGGTAGTTATCGCTGACGATCACCAGGCCGATGGTGGCGTAATCGCCTTGGGGGCAGGTGAAGGCGCTGCCGATCAGCCGCTCGCCGTCCGTCACCACGAAGCCGTCGCTGACCCGGTGCAACGTGGCCCAGTCTTCCAGGCGGTGGGGCCATTTGAGTTGTACCGACAGGGCGTGGGCGGCCGGGAGGTCGTCTGTGGTCATAGGGCGGTAGGTATAAGCGGGGTGTGGCAGGGCGGACATGGCATGCCTCCATAGAACGTGGTTTTTTGCGGCGTCAGGGTGCTTGTATCCCACCTGGGTTGGGGGCTGGCAAGGGGGGTGGGGATATTCGGTAGATTCCTTGGGCTGTGGGTTCTGGGGCCACAGGTACTACTTAATTTTTGTGGGGCGGCGGTAGTAAATGCTAGGAGGGGTGTGAGTGCAGATCCGTTATTTAGGTTAGGGCCACCTAGGGTTCCGCTCTTACAGCGGGTCACTTTTGGAAAAGAGCCCCAAAAGTAACCAAAAGGGCTCTTGCCCCAACACTCGGCACCTCGCTTAGGCTCGGTGTGCCCGTAATTCGCCAGGGATTTGGGGGGCCGCCGCCACGCGCCATCCATGGCGCGGGGCGGCTAAACCGGCATCCCTGCCGGTTTACCCCCCAAATCCCTGTCGAATTCCGGCCAGCGTGTTTAACGGGGCGCCTAAGATCAAGATCAAAAGCAAAAGCACAGCGGCCTGACAGCCGGCTTGAGTGGTGTGGAGCAAAGGCAAACGCGGCGGCCTTAAAGCCGACCGGAGTTGCGTCTGTCGATCGCGGTATAAATGTGGGAGGGGGCTTGCCCCCGATTGCAGGGTGACAGCCACAACTGCATCAGCTGACACACCGCCATCGAGAGCAAGCCAGCTCTTACACGTACCTGCTTTTGATCCAACCACTCAGGTCGGCTACTAGGCCGCCGTGCTCTTGCTTTTGATCTTGATCTCAGGCGCCCCGTCAAACACGCTGGCCGAACGCAGGCTTGAATCCGTGGGTAACCCGGCAGGACGCCGGGTTAGCCGCCCCGCGCCATGGATGGCGCGTGGCGGCGGC
>Ga0070670_100001056_pt1 | contig 21882 bp, 21 predicted proteins | sample KBSS63metaG_FD_64665 | JGI IMG/M metagenome (GOLD analysis project Ga0070670, IMG submission 64665) | Switchgrass rhizosphere microbial communities from Kellogg Biological Station, Michigan, USA - KBS S6-3 metaG | ecosystem: Host-associated > Plants > Roots > Rhizosphere > Soil ... | reverse complement strand
TCAGAAGACGCGTTCCAGTTCGTCAAGGCGCTCGAGGCGCGCGATCGTGTGATTCCGGTGGTCGGCAACGTTGCGGGACCTGCGGCCATGGCCGCGCTGGCGCGCGCGCTCGCTGCGCGGGGCGAGCAGCTGTCGGCCTTCTACGCCTCCAACGTGGAGTTCTATCTCGAACGTGAAGGCAGCTATCAGCGGTTCGCTGCGAACCTCGCGCGGATGCCGCGGGCGCCGAACAGCGTGCTCATTCGCTCGATCTTCGGCCGGGGAGGGGGGAGCATGTCGGAGCTGCAGCCGATTGCGGAGGTGGTGCCGGCCGCAGCGATTCGTTAAACGCCGGGGGCGCCGCTGGCCAGGCAGGAACGAACGGCGTTGACCAGCGCGTCGGGGTTGACCGGTTTCCGCAGAATACAGGGAACGTCAATATGATCCAGGCTCAGATCGGAGCCGGTTACGATGACGATCGGGATGTTGCGGGTATGGGCGTGCGCGGCGATTTCCTGTTGGACGACGAGGCCGCTCACGGTAGGAAGCATCAGATCGAGGACCACGATGTCGGGCGCGCGATGATCGAGAAAATGAAGCGCAGCCATTCCGTCGTCGGCTTCCACGACGTCGAAATGGGCGAGCATGAGCGCCGTGCGGTACATGCGTCGCAGCGCTGGATCGTCCTCCACGATCAGGACAGTGGCGGGTTTCGCCATTTCCCTGACTATATCGAATCAGGGAAATAAAGACACACCGAAACGATCAAACCCGCAGCGATTTTCTAGGCGGTGATGCGCAGCACCATCATCGTGGCATCGTCGAACGGTTCGGCTTTTCCCCGGAACGCAATGACATCTTCTTCGACGTTGTGCAGTACGGCATCGACCGCGTGCGACTGCTGAGTCGATAGAATCCGCTGGAGCCGCTCGGCGCCGAACATCTCGCCGCGTTCGTTCTCCGTCTCGACCAGACCGTCCGTATAAAAGAAGAGGAGATCGCCGGACGAGAGCAGTACGCGCGCATCGCGGTAGCCGTGGCCGGAATACAGGGCGATCGGCATTCCCGTGGATCCAAGCTGTTCAATACCGCCGGCGGCGCGCAGGATGAATTGCGGGTTGTGTCCCGCGTTGACGTAGCGCAGCTGCCGGGCATCCATCTCGAGAATGCCGAGAAACAGCGTAAGGTACACACTGCCGGGCGTGTTCTGATCGACCTCACGGTCGAGTCGGTCGGCCAGCCGCGCCAGATCGGTTTCGTGCGGCAGAAGCGCCCGCAGAGTTGCCTGAATATTGGCCATCAGCAGCGCTGCGCTGACGCCCTTTCCCGACACGTCGCCGACGAGCAATGCGAGCCGGCCGTCCGGCAAGACAAAGTAATTGAAGAAATCCCCTCCGACCTCCCGGGCTGGAATCGAAATGCCGCCAATCTCCGCCGGACCGGATCGCAGCGAGGTCCGCGGCAGCATCTCCGTCTGGATCAACCGCGACAGCTCGAGCTCGCGACGCAGTCGTTCCTGTTCCACCGCGAGCGCCTCGTGCCGCTCGAGGTCCGCCGCCATCTGGTTGAACGCGCTGGCGAGCGTGCCGAACTCGTCGCGTGAGCGCACCGGCACGCGGGTGCCAAAATTCCCGCCCGCGAGCTGACGGACGCCACCGGTCAGCGTCGCAAGATGCTGCGTCATGCGGTGCGAAATGGGGATGATGCCGACGAAGGCGAGCGCGATCACCAGCAACCCAAGGCCGAGGTTGCGCACCGACGCGCGCCGGATCTCGCGCAGCGACTCGGCGAGCGGACGCGCGATCCCGAAGATGATGCCTCCAGGTGCCGTCCGCGCCACGATGATCCAGTTGCCGTTCCGGCGAGGCGTACCGCCCGCGGCGACCTGCGCCGTGCGTTCAACCCCTAACGTCTGCAATCGCGCCTTGTCGTCGGGATGCGGTGTGTAAAGCGCACCTTGACGATCGATCGCAAACGGGATTTCTCCCTGATCCCGCCGCGCGAAGGTCAGCACCGTCCGCAGCGTGCGATCCAGATTCAGCGTCGCATTCGCGCGTCCGATGACGCGCCCCTCCTTTTGCACGGCAACCTCGATCTTGCGCCCCTCGACATCCATCGGCGGGTGATCGCCGCTCGCGCGTGCGGCCGCGTCGCGCGCCAGGGCAGCGGCCATCGTCTTCAGCGCCTGCTCGTTGCCCGCCATCTGCCTGGCGATTTGCCCTTCGACAATCGCCTGGATTTTCTTGTCTGAGGCGGCGCCCGCCTCGAGCGCCGCGCGGGTCGCCTCCTCGACGATCTTCGGAATGTCCATGACGATGACCTGGGAGCCCGGCGGAGGCGGAAACGGTCGGTCCGAGCGCCGACCAGACATCCCTGGAGCATCGTCGAAGGGCCTGCCCTGAGCGCCAGGGCCCCGAGCATTGTCGAATGGCGGTTGAGGTGCGCCGGGCGCCGGCGGCGGCGGCCCCATGCGGCGACCGCGGAAACCGCCACGGCGCGGCGCAATCGGTACCGGCACACTGCGATCATCGGTGACGGCTGGAGGCTGCGGAACGTCCGGCGCGGGATGAAACTCGACGCGATCGACCAGCGCCGCCGTGTCGCCGAGGAGCGGCGCGACGCTGTCCCGGACGGTCTGCGGGTCCGGCTGGAACGGGCGATCGGCGGACCCCGTCCCGGCGACGAACAGGCGGTCCATACGCCGCCCCACGTCCGCCGTGATCATCTCCATGCGCCGGCTGACGTCCGTGGCGCTGTCGGTCGCCTCGCGCTGAGCGACGGCCTCGAATGCGTGCACCGACGACAGGTACGAGAACAACGTCACGGCCGAGAGCGGCAGGACGGAGAGCAGCAGGAACGCAATGATGAGCCGCGTACGCAGTGACATTGATTGAAGGACGCGAGTAGCAGTCTAATGTACTGCGACCGGAGCAGGAGAAGAAGAAACCATGACCAAAGTACATCGCATGCTCATTGCGCTCGCCGCCATGGCCGTGGCTGTGGCCCCCGTGGGCGCTCAAAAGGAGCTCGACCGCCTGCAGAACAGCGCGACGGTGCTCAAGGAAATCCTCGGCATCCCGGACGACATTCCGAAAGATCTGCTCGATCGAGCGGAATGCGTCATCGTGTTCCCCTCGGTGAAGAAAGTCGCGGTCGGCGTCGGCGGCAGTTACGGCCGCGGCGTGATGACCTGCCGGAGCGGTGCCGCGTTCGATGGCGCCTGGGGATCGCCCATCATGATGGCGCTCGAAGGAGGCAGCATCGGCTTCCAGCTCGGGGGTGAGGCGACCGACTACGTGTTTCTCGTGGTGAACGATCGCGGCGCGCAGTCAGTGCTGAGCAGCAAGGTCAAGCTGGGCGCCGATGCGTCCGCCGCGGCGGGTCCGAAGGGGCGCACTGCGGGCGCGTCGACCGATGCGGCGATGCGTGCCGAGATTCTGACGTATTCGCGCGCGCATGGCCTGTTCGCAGGGGTGTCGCTCGAGGGATCGACGCTTCGGCCGGACGGCGACGCGAACGAGTCGGTTTATGGCCACAAGATCGACCCGCGCGAAACCGTCCGCGTCGGTACGTCCGTCCCTCAGGGCGCGCAGCCGATTATCGACCTGCTGAACGCGCGATCGCCGAAGAACGTCTCGAGCCGGCCCCAGTAGGGCCGGCTCGGCGCTCCGAGACGTGCAACCTTTCCCCGCGGTCCGACCGTCCAACACTCCGTGATCCGACAAGACTTCGTCTACGCCCTCCGTCATCTCCGAAAACATCCGGGATACCTGATCGTGACGGTGCTGACGCTGGCGCTGGGCATCGGCGCCAACACCGCAATCTTCAGCGTCGTCAACGGCGTCGTGCTCAGGCCGCTGCCATATCCGGATCCCGGGCGGCTGGTCTTCATCACGAGCCAGTTCCCGAGTCTGGGCTTCGATCAGTTCTGGGTGTCGGGCCCCGAGTTTGTCGAGTTTCGCGAACGCAACGCCTCCTTCGACGACGTCGGCGCCTACCGCGCCGGCGCCGTGAATCTCGGCACGCAGGACCAGCCGCGCCGCGTCGTCTCGGCGGTGATCACATCGGAATTGATGCCCGTTCTCGGCGTCGCACCGCTTCGCGGCCGGCAGTTCACGCGCGCCGACACGCTGCCCGGCGCGGAAGACGTCGGTGCGCTGTCGAGCGAACTCTGGCGCGGCGCGTTTGGCGGCGACGAGTCCGTCCTTGGACGCGTCATCCCGATCGACGGGACTCCCACTCGCATCGTCGCCATCATGCCGCCCGGGTACGACATCCACGATCAGAAGGTTCAGGTGTGGCTGCCGCTGACGCTCGATCCCGCGAATCCCGGGAACCGTGGAGGGCACTTCCTGTACCTCGTCGGGCGACTCAAGCAGGGCATCACGCTCACGCAGGCGAAAGCCGATCTGCAGACGATGCTGCAGAAGTGGCCGCTGCTGAACCCGGGGACGCACGTGCCGAATCTCGAAGCCCACCGGCTCCGGTTCGACGCCCTGCAGGACGACATGATCGGCGGGATGAAGACTTCGTTGTGGGTGCTGCAGGGTGCAGTGGGTTTCGTGCTGCTGATCGCGTGCGCGAACCTCGCGAACCTGCTCCTCGCGCGTGCGGAATCGAGGCAGCGCGAATTTGCCATCCGCACGGCGCTCGGCGCCGGGCGGTGGCGACTGCTGCGGCAGTTCCTGACCGAGGGTGTCCTGCTCGCGGTGGCCGGTGGCACGCTCGGCGCCGTGGTCGGCTTTGCGGCGCTGCGTGCCGTGCTTGCGGCGAATCCCAACAGCATCCCGCGGTCCGCGGAGATCGCACTCGATCCCGCCGTCCTGCTGTTCACGATGGTGGTCTCGCTGATGACCGGATTGATCTTCGGCCTCGCGCCGCTGCTGCAGCTGCGGGATCGCGTCGTGATCGGGTCGCTGAAGGAATCCGGTCAACGCTCCACCGCCGGCGCCGCGCGCGCGCGCGTGCGCAACGGGCTGGTGATGGCAGAAGTCGCGCTGGCGGTCGTCCTCGTCGCGGGCGCGGGGCTTCTGCTGCGCAGTTTCTGGAACATGATGTCGGTCGATGCCGGATTCAACAGAAGCCATCTCGTCACCTTCGGCGTCGTGCTTCCGGGTGCGAATTACCGCACCCCGCAGAGCAGCGTCGACTTCTTCGCACGGCTCACCAAGGACCTGTCGGAGCAGGCCGGGGTCCAAGGCGTGGCGGCGATGACCGGACTCCCACCCGTCCGCCTGGTCAATGCGAACGACACTGATTTCGAAGGCTATGCCGCGCCGAAAGAAGGGCCGTTCGAGAACGTCGATTATTACCAGACCGTGACCGTCGATTACCTGAAGACGATGGGGATTCCCGTCGTGGAGGGGCGCGACTTCTCGCTCGCCGACGTCGCCGGAGCTCCTGTCGTGCTGGTCAACGAGACGCTCACGAAGATTTTCTACAAGAACCAGAGTCCCATTGGGAAGCGCCTGAAGCCGTCCGGCGGTCCGAACACGCCCTGGTTCACGATCGTCGGCGTCGTGCGCGACGTCAAACAGGGAGGGGTCAGCGCGAAGACCGGCTCCGAGCTGTACTTTCTGAATGCGCAGGGGCCTGGCAGCACCGGCTTTGCGCCACGCAACATGAACATCGTGATGCGGACCACGCTGCCGGCCGACTCGCTCGCGCCCCAGATCCGTCGCATCGTCGGCTCGATGGATCCGACGCTGCCGATCGTGAAGCTTCGATCGATGGACGAAGTCTTCTCGGAGTCCGTTTCGCGGCCGCGGTTTCTCGCGCAGCTGCTCGGGTTGTTCGCCGGCCTCGCGTTGCTGCTCGCGGCGATTGGAACGTACGGCATCCTGTCCTACTCGGTCAGCGAGCGCCGGCGGGAGATCGGGATCCATATGGCGCTCGGCGCGACGCGCGGCAATGTGCTGCGCATGGTGCTGGGCCAGGGATTCAGAATGACCACCGTGGGTCTGGTCGCGGGCATCGCGGCGTCGTTCGCCCTCACCCGGCTGCTGCAGACGCAGCTCTTCAACGTCAAGCCCACCGATCCCGCGACGATGGCGACGGTGACGGTATTCATTGCGCTCGTCGCGATCGTGGCCTGCTACATTCCGGCCAGTCGCGCCACCCGCGTCGACCCGATGGTCGTGTTAAGAGACGAGTAGAGGCAGCCGAACCCCAAGCGACCGGCCCGCGGCGCGCTCCCCGTCCGGTAGTTGGATACAATGCGCTCCGATGGCTCCCAGCGACGACATCGACCGTCTCATCCTCGAGCTCAACGCGACGTCGGCCGGGTCCGCAGTCCCCGGGGACCCGACGCGCATCGAGCGCTGGCTCCGATTGCTCGCGTCGCGTAACGGCAGCGATCTCCTGCTCGTCGCGGGCGCCCCTCCCTCGGTGAGGGTGGACGGGCGCGTTCTACCGCTGGCAGAAGGACCGCTCGACGGGGTCGAGATCGAAGAGGCGGTGCTGCCCGCGCTGCCTCCGCATGCGCGGCGCATCTATCGCGACGATCACATCGTCGATGCGTCGTTTCGGCTGCAGGGCATCGGCCGGTTTCGAATCAACCTCCATCGCGAACGCGGGCGGGCCGCTGCCGCCGTACGGCTGCTGCCGTCACGCGTTCCGCGCCTGTCGACATTGGGGCTGCCGGGGTCCGTGGAGCTTCTCGCGCAGCTGCCGCGCGGGCTCGTGCTGATTGGCGGGCCGACGGGATCGGGAAAGACGACAACACTCGCCGCGCTCGTCGAGGAAATCAACCGCCGCGAGGCCCGCCACGTCGTCACGATCGAAGATCCAATCGAGTACGAACACGTGCACCAGGGCAGCGTGATCGAACAGGTCGAGATTGGCGTCGACGCGCCGGACTTTCCGACCGCGCTCCGCGCCGCCGTCCGCCAGGCGCCCGATGTCATCGTTGTCGGTGAAATGCGCGATCCGGAGACGATGCGGATCGCGCTGGCCGCCGCTGAAACGGGCCATTTAGTGCTGTCCACGGTTCATACGACTGACGTCGCCTCGACGGTGTCGCGTATTGCCGACTCGTTTCCGGCGGAGCGCCAGAACACCATCCGGCAGGAACTGGCCATGGCCCTCGCCGCGGTGATGACGCAAATGCTGCTGCCGCGCATTGGCGGCGGCGTCACGCCGGCGGCGGAGCTTCTGATGGTGAGCTACGGCGCCCGCCAGCACATCCGCAGGAACGCACTGCAGCACCTGCATCAGGAGATCACGATTACGAGACGGAACGGATCCTTCACGCTCGAAGAGTCACTCGCTCGCCTGGTGAAAGACGGGATCGTCGAATGGCGTGATGCGCAGGGACGCGCGATTCATGCCGACGAGTTCGATCAGCTCGCGCCATCTCATCCTTAGAGAGCCGACCCGAGCGAGCCGCGGACTGGTCCGCGGCTTGCTTCCCCGCAGACCAGCCCTTCGACAGCAGGGCGTCGGGTAGTCGCTTTTTCACGGAGGCTCAGATGAGAATTGTTCGGCGTTCGCTCGCAGCGTGTGTTGCCGTGCTGATGATGGTCCCCATGGCCAGTGCCCAGGATCACGTCATCGACAAATCAGCGCTCGACCAGGCCATCCAGCAGCGTGTCAGCCAGGAACAGGCGGACCGCCAGATGATCGTCTCGCTGCTGCAGCGGGCGGAAGTGCGCGAGATCGCGGCAAAGGCCGGCCTGTCGATCGAGAAGGCCGAAGCTGCCGCATCGACGCTGCACGGCAAGGACCTCGCCGCCGCGGCGGCCCAGGCGCGCCAGGTGCAGGACAACCTCGCCGGGGCGCCAGCACGATCGTGATCTCGACCACGACGATCATCATCGTCCTGCTGATCATCATCTTGATCGTGTTGATCGCTGATTGATCCGATCCCTTGCACACATTACCGCCGCCGCCCTCGTGACGGCAGCGGTGTGTGTGCCCCGTGCATCCGCGCAACCCGTCCAACTCCTCGACGTCCCGTACCTGCCGCAGAGTGAATCGCTGTGCGGGGGGGCAGCGGCCGCGATGGTGATGCGGTATTGGGGCGCGGCGGATGTGTATGCCGACACGTTCGCCCCACTGGTGGATCCCGCAGCCGGTGGTATCCGCGCGGAAGCCCTTCTGCGCGCCTTGCACGAGCGGGGCTGGGGCGGCGACTCGTTCCGGGGCGATGCCGCGGCGCTACAGGAAGCACTTCGCGCCCGGCGGCCGGCGATCGTGCTCATTGAAGATCGCCCTGGCCGGTTTCATTACGTCGTCGTCGTCGGTTGGTCGTCGGGACGCGTCATCGTGCACGACCCTGCCCGAGCCCCGTTTCGTGTGCTGAACGAGCGGGCGTTCACGGATTCGTGGAAACAGTCCGGCTTCTGGACCGTCGTTCCGGATCCTCCCTCCGGCAAGACCACATCTGCCGCGCCGTCCGTAAGCCTTCACTCTCCGCGCACGAGCACCGATTCGGATCCGTGCGCGCGGATGGTGGACGAGGCCGTCAGGGTGGCGAACGGAGGGGACGTGAACAATGCACGCGTGACCCTCGAAGCCGCGGCGGCACACTGTCCTCGCTCCGCGTCAGCGTGGCGTGAGTTGGCGGGACTGGACGCGCTTGCCGCCGAGTGGCCCAAGGCCGCGGAGGACGCGCGGCGGGCTTTGGAGCGGGATCCGCGTGACGCGCACGCGTCTCGTATTCTGGCGACGGCGCTGTATCTCCAGGACGACCCCGATGGCGCGCTCGACGCGTGGAACACCCTCGGGGAGCCGCTGATCGATCTCATCGACGTCGTCGGGCTCGAGCGCACGCGCTACGCGATTGCAGCACGGGCGTTGGGCCTGGCGCCGAGGCAGATGTTGACGCGCGCATCGCTCGCGGCGGCACGTCGCAGGCTTGCAGAGTTGCCGTCGGTCCAGGCTGCGCGTGTCGCGTTCCGGCCGGCCGAGAACGGACGGGCGCAGGTCGAAGCGGTCGTGCTCGAGCGCCCTCTCGTGCCGGGGTCACCGGTTGAAGCGGCCGTGATCGCGCTTCGTACGCTCACCGATCGTGAGCTCGCCGCGTCGCTCTCGAGCCCGAGCGGCGGCGGCGAAATCTGGACCGCCAGATGGCGCTGGTGGGAACACCGGCCGCGCGTCGCGCTTGCCTTCGATGCCCCCGCGCCATTCGGCGGTAACTGGGGTGTCGGCGTGTTCACCGAAAAGCAGTCGTACGCCGGACCGGCATCAACCATCGAGGAATCACGGCGGCGCGCAGAGTTTCACGTCAGCAACTGGACGAGCAGCGGTTTGCGGTGGGAGACAGCGTTCGGCATCGATCGCTGGCGCGGGATCGCCAGCCGTGCATTCTCAGCCCGCGTCGCCGTGGAGCAGCGCTTTGCCGGGGACAGGGCAAGCCTCAGCGCGGAGAGCGAGTCCTGGTTCAGTGGGCTCCGCACCTGGACGCTTGGCGTACGTGCAGACTGGCGTTCGCGCACACACAACGAAGGAAACGTGTGGCTTGCGCGCTTCGGACAGGAGGCCGCCCCACGCACAGCGCCACTGGCGTTGTGGCCAGGAGCGGGCGCCGGTCAAGGTCGCGACGTCCTCCTCAGGGCGCATCCGTTGCTGCACGGCGGCGTCATCCGCGATGGAGCGTTCGGACCGAGGTTGACACACGGGGGAGCGGAGTGGCGCAGATGGATACAGCCCGCGAAGAAGCCGCTGCGCATTGCGCCAGCGGTATTCGTGGACGTCGCCCGGAGCACGCCCGGCATCGTGAGCGCCGTCGATGGTTGGCAGTCCGACGTAGGTGCCGGCCTGCGTGTCGCGGTGCCGGGATCCGGCGTCCTGCGCATCGACGTCGCGCACGGACTGCGCGACGGCCGCACCGCGCTTTCGATCGGATGGGGTCGCTAAAAGATGAATCCCTCTAATCCCTAATCCTCGAATCGCCGAATCCTTGAAGCCCTGAAAGCCCTGAAAGCCTGTCGTCCTAAGTCACTGCGAGCACGATGAGCGTGGCGTCGTCCTGGAATTCGCCCCCTGCGAACGCCGAGACGGCCGCCGCGACACGATCAAGGAAGTCCGGCGCCGCGCAGGCGCGATGCTCGCGTGCGATCGCGGCCAGGCGATCCTCACCCAAGTCGGCATACTCGGCGGCGTTCTCGTCTGTTCCGGCCTCGCGGACGTCGGTGATGCCGTCAGTGAAGAGCACGACGCGGTCGCCGGGCTCGATGGTCACCTGGCGCTGTTCGTACACCGCGTCGCCGAAGATGCCAAGGACCGGTCCGCCGGTTGCCAGCCGCTCGACTGTGCCGTCGCGCCGCAGCAGGATGGGGGGATAGTGTCCTGCGTTCGCGTACGTCAACGTGCGCTGCTCGGTGTCCACCATGCAGTAGACGAAACTGATGAAACGTCCCTCCGCGATGTTGCCGCAGAGGATCCGGTTCACCTGCTGGCACAGTGCCGCGGGCTCCGTCGTGTCGCTCGCAAACGCGCGAACCGCCGCCTGAAGGTTCGACATCAGAAGCGCCGCAGGAATGCCTTTCCCGACGACGTCCGCAATCGACAAGGCGACGCGGGTCGGCGTGAATGCAATGGCGTCGTAGCAATCGCCGCCGACTCCCGCGGCCGGTTTCCACGATGCCGCCAGCTCGCAGCCATCCACGTGGGGCAGCACCGCCGGCAACAGCTTGCGCTGAATCCGCTCCGCTTCGCTGAACTCGCGCGTGGCTGTCTGACGTTCCAGGCGCCGGGCGCGTCCCTTCTCGATTTCCGCGCGCAGCGTAGACACGAGCTGCCGGTTGTCCCATGGCTTTTGGACGAAGTCGCACACACCGCTGCGCATCGCTTCCACCGCGAGATCGACCGAGCCCCATCCGGTCATGGCGACGATCGGCAGCAGATCGTCGTGCTGCCGGACGCGGGCGAGCAGATCGATACCTTCTCGTCCCGAGGTCGTGTCACCGGTGTAGTTGAGGTCCATCAGCAGCAGGTCGTAGGTGCGTCGCCTGACCGCTTCGACCACCGCGTCGGGCGAGGTGACCGCGTCCATGACGATGCCCTCGTTCTTCAACAGCAGGCGAAGGGCGTCCAGCAGGTCGTGCTGGTCGTCGGCGATGAGAATGCGTCGCTCGGGTGCACAAATGGCGGACATGCGCCGGGTGCTACTCCAACCGACGTGCCAGCCGCCGGAATGCGTGGAAATCGAGTAAAAGCATGGTTTTCGACCGATGTCGCGACCGCCTGGCATGTTCGCTTTCGCACACCGGCGTCCCGGATTCGTGGCCTCACTCTAGGGCTTCAGGGCTTCAGGGATTCAGGGCTTCGGGGCTTTAGGACTATGTCTTCCTGCGCGTCGCCTCCGACAGGGCAGTCCGCAACAGGGACAGTTTGCGCTGCTGCGCCTTCGCCAGCCCGGCCTGCAGCTGGACGTTGGCAGGATCGGCGGCGAGCGCGCGCCGGGATTCGTCGAGCGTACGATCGGCTGCGGCGATATCCCGATCGAGCGCGCGGAGCGTTTCCGGATCCAGATTGCCCCGCCTCGAGTCGAGCGCCTTCTCCAGTTGAGCGATCGCCCGATCGTACCCGTCCGGGGTGTTGGTCGACTCCATTCCGGCCTGCGGCTTCGTTTCCGCGCTGAGCGGCTGGAAGTCCGCACGCGGATCCCCTGACTTGGCCATCCACACGAGTCCGCCCGACAGCACCATCAAGGCCAAGCTCGCCGCGGCAAGCTGCGGCAACGTGAAGGTCAGCCGCGAAGTGAGGAAACGGCTGAAGACCGATCCACGCGCGCCTGGGGTGGTGCCGATGCGCGCCGCGACACCCGGCCAGAGATCACGCGCCGGGGCCGAATCCTGGACCCTGCTGGCGCGTGCGACGACGCGCCGCAACTCGTCGAGCGTGGTGCGACACCCCTCGCAGCCGGCGAGGTGGGCGTCCATCGCCGCGCGGTCGTCAGGCGCGAGCTCGCCATCGAGAAATTCGGACAGGCGGTCGGCGAATGTGTCCGTCATGATCATCCCAGGTGCCGGCGCAGCATCATGCGCGCACGGTGCAGTTGCGCTTTCGATGTGCCGGCAGAAATGTCGAGCAGTGCGGCGATCTCCTGGTGCTTGTACCCCTCGACGTCGTGCAGCACGAAGATCTCGCGGGCGCCGTCGGGCAGCTTCGTCAGCGCGGTTTCGAAATCCATCGACAAGTCGCGCGAGCGCGACGGTCCCGGCAGCGTTTCGAAGATGTCTTCGCCGTCGTGCATGCGATGCCGTCGCGCACTCTCGCTGCGGAAGCGCTCGATCACCACATTGACCGCGAGCCGGTGCAGCCAGGTAGAGAATGCGGAGTCCCCGCGAAAGCTGCCCAGTTTCTGCCACACTCTGACGAACACGTCCTGAGTGAGCTCGTCGGTGTCGCGCCCGCCGGCCATCCGCCGGACCAGGCTGTGCACGCGCGGCAGGTGCGCGTGGTAAAGCCGCTCGAACGCCGACACGTCTCCCGCCGCAGCCCTGGCCACGTCATCGGTCGTGACGGCGGCGTTCAGCTATCGCACTCCTTTCCGCAACTCGTTGGACGGGCGGGGTCAGCCCGAAGGTTGGAAAGCTCTACCGAAGAATATCGTAGGGATTGATGGGGGTGCCCTCCCACCAGTGCTTGGCGGATGTCAGCTTGAACACCGCGAAATGCAGGTGGGGCGTGTCTTTTGGCGCGTTTCCCGAGGTGCCGACGTAGCCGAGCACCTGTCCCTTCTTTACGCGGTCCCCTTCTTTCAGGCCGTCGGCATAGCGCTCGAGATGGGCGTAGTAATAACAGAACTGCTCGGTCGGGTCGAACTGGTAGACGGTCGTGCCTCCTGCTTTGCTTTCGAACAGGCGGGCGATGGTGCCGTCCTCCACGGCCTTCACCGGTGTGTTGCGCGGCGCGAGAATGTCCAGCGCTTCGTGAATGCGCTGGCCGCCGCGCTTTTCCTCGAACGTGTTGGCGAGCTGATTCGCCTTCACTCCTTCAACCGGAATCTCGAGCTCTCGGCGCGCGAGATTCTCCGGAGGGGCGGCGGTCAGCACAGGCGTGTCCTTCGATCCGGCCGTCCCGGTGGCGGAGGAGCGCGACGGCTTCCGCTCTTCGAGAACCGGGGCGTCGACGTCGGCGAGGCCGTCGGCTGCGGAGATGGACTGCACGGGCTGCGCCGGCGCATGGCGGAGCTGCGCGTATTTCGTGATCAGGATCGCGACGAGCGCGGCGCCGACCACGAACCCGCAGGCGGCCCCGATTCCAAACGTACGGAGCGTTCGCTTCGCGTCCGCCTTCATGATGACGTGCTATTCGGTGAACACGACGCGCGTTCCCGGCTTCACCAGCGCGGCCAGCCGCAGCGCGTCCCAGTTCGTCAGCCGCACACATCCGTGCGACTGCGTGCGCCCGATAGTCGAAGGCTCGGGCGTCCCATGCAACCCGTAGTGCGGCTTCGACAGGTCAATCCACACGACGCCCACCGGGTTGTTGGGGCCTGGCGGAATCGTCGCTTTCGAATGCGAGGGTTCGGCGTCCCAGAACAAATCCGGGTTGTAGCGGAACGTCGGATGGAGCTGCACGCCGTTCACCTTCCACTCGCCGATCGGCAGCGGATCGTGCTCGCTGCCGGTCGTTACCGGCGCGTAGAAGATCACTTTTCCCGATGCGTCCGTCGCGGTGGCGGCCGACGTGGTCTTCGAAACCGTCACCACGACATCCGGCTTCGGCGGTGCGGCGGGCGTCGGATTGGCTGGCGCGTTCTTCCCGCGCGCCGCGTCTTTTGGCGCGTCTTTTGGTGCCTCCTTGGGAGCCGGGATCGTCATCGGCTCGACGTTCGGCACCTGGATCTGTTGTCCGGCCGTGAACTGTGCGCCCTGATTCAACCGCTCCAGGAACTGTGGCGTGGTGTGAAATCGTTCCGCCAGCGCTTCGGCGATGGAGGCGTATCCGAGCGCGGACAGCTTCGACATCGCCATCATGTCGCTGGGGACGCCATCGATGAACGGACCCGCGGCGTCCTCCGGCGTGATCGTGTATGTCGTGAGCGCCTCGCCGGACGGCACACCGGTGTTCCCGTTTTTCTGCAACGCCTCGAGCGCCTTTTTCGTGTTCATCCCCATCCGTCCATCGATCGGTCCGGGAGAGAAGCCAGCGCGGTCGAGCATCACCTGCACTTGCAGGGCATCCCCTGGTGCCGCCGGTTGTGCGGCTGGCGGCGCCGCGGGTTTCGGCGGCGTCTGCGCCAGTATCGCGAGAAGCGCGAGGATCGGAAGCATCTGCATATATCAGCTCACTCGTTCGAGCGGGCGGCGATCGGGACCGGTGTGCCGATCGTCGCCGGTGTTTCGCATGTCGATCTCGACTACGCGGAACGGCCGCTCGGGAAACGTCTGTCGCATCAACGACATCGAGACGTTGTAAACGGGCACTTTTTGTGCGGTGAATCCTTGCGGCTGTCCATGGTGCGCGTGCCCGTGGAAGACGGCGGTGACCGGGTATCGTCCCAGCGGCTCCTCGAGACGGCTGCAGCCCAGGAACGGATAGATCTCCAGCGGCTCACCTTCGACGGTCGCCTGGATCGGAGAGTAGTGAAGGATGGCAATGCGGCGATCGTTGCGGAGCCGCGCGAGCGCCGACTCGAGTTTCAGCGCCTCGCCGACCGCCTCGTGAACGAATTGCTTGATGATGTCTTCGCCCCATGGGCCCAGAGCGCCGCGGCCGAATCCGCCGGCAAAGCCTTTGACGCCGGCGAATCCGATCCCGAGGATCTCCGTGCTGTCACCATCGAGCATCGTGATGCCGGCCTCGGCGAAGACCTTCGCCACGTCCGCCTGCTGCCTGGACTCGAAATCGTGATTGCCGAGCACGGCGACCATCGGGATCTTCACCGGCGCGAGTTCCCGCGCGAGCGCCTGCGCTTCCTCGATCACACCGTAGTCGGTCAGATCGCCGCAGAGCACGAGGATATCGGCAGAGTCGTTAATCTGGCCGAAGAGCGGTTGCAGGGCTCCCGGCGTGGCGTTCCGGCCGTGGTGGATATCGCCCAGCGCGGCAATCCGAACGAGGTCCTTCGCTACAGGCATATGCCTCCCTGAGGTGGGAGGAGCAAGGCGTATGCCGCGGGGGGCTACCGCGGCGCCAATTGGTCGATTTCGTGATCGAGCGCGGCGAGTGCCTGCTGAAGCATTTCCCGGTGCGCCGGGGCGGTCGCACGGCTCAGATCGCGCTCTGTGCGCGTCCGCGTCAACTGCAGCATGCGGCGCCGCTGTTCCGCGGCCCGCTGCTCGGGCGACAGCGCCCGTCCGCGGGTTGACGTCCCCCGGGCGGCCTCTTCCTGTTGGGCTTCCACGAACTTCGAATCGAATCCACGTGCCATGTATCCATTGTACGCGTGTACGTGCGATCACCCGGGCAACGAATGAGCTCGCCGCGACGTATTTATAATGAGATTACATGCACGTCCCGCGGCGACACACGGTCCTGTCCCCCCACGTCTGCCTGTCACTCGCCTTCATCGTCGCGTGCCTCAGCATCTGCGGCATCGGCTGCGGCAAAGCGGAACAGGCGGCAAGCACGACCAGCGCCGCGCAGCCCGCACCAGAGGCCGCGCCGCCCGCCGTTTCGAAGACGGACGATGAGCGGCCGAAGATCGTCTGTCTCGGCGATAGTCTGACGGCGGGCCTCGGTCTCGTTGAAACGCAGTCGTACCCCTACCTGCTGCAGCAGAAAATCAATGAGGATGGCTTCTCGTACGAAGTGGTGAATGCCGGGGTTTCCGGCGACACGTCCGCCGGCGGGCTGCGGCGGCTCGATTGGGCGTTGCAGGAAAACGTCCGCGTCCTGGTCGTGGCACTTGGAGCGAATGACGGATTGCGCGGCTTGTCGGTCGCGGAGATGAAAGAGAACCTCGGAAAGATCATCGAGACCGCGCAGAGCCGCAACATCCTCGTGATCCTCGCCGGGATGGAAGCCCCGCCGAACTACGGCGCCGAATACGCGACGGCGTTCCGCCAGGCGTATCGCGAGGTCGCGCTGCGCTACAAGGTTCTGTTCATCCCGTTCCTGCTCGCCAAGGTCGCGGGCGTGTCGACGCTGAATCAGGCTGACGGTATCCACCCGAACGTGGCCGGCGCGGCCATCGTCGCCGATAACGTATGGGCGGTCCTCAAGCCGGTGCTCGATCAAATCTCCGTCTCATGATTGAGCTGCGCGGCGTTTCCAAGTCGGTGCCGAGCGGCACCGGCACGCTGACCATCCTCCATCCGCTGGACCTCGTCGTCCCCGCGCGCGAAGTCGTCGCCATCACCGGCGCATCGGGAAGCGGCAAATCGACCCTGCTCGGACTCATCGCCGGCCTCGACGCGCCGACGACGGGTCACATCACCATTGAGGGCATCGACATCACGACGCTCGACGAAGACAGCCTGGCGCGGCTGCGCGGAAAGCGTATCGGGTTCGTCTTCCAGTTCTTTCACCTGCTTCCGTCACTGACCGCGCTCGAGAATGTTCTCGTGCCGATGGAGATTGCCGGCGCGGCGCAGGCGCGGGCGCGTGCCGCGGCGCTGCTCGACGAGGTTGGTCTCTCCGCGCGCGGCCACCACTATCCGTCGCAGCTGTCGGGCGGGGAACAGCAGCGCATCGCCATCGCTCGCGCGCTCGCCAACGATCCGCCAATCCTCCTTGCTGATGAGCCGACAGGAAACCTCGACAGCACCACGGGCCATCAGATCATCGAGCTGCTGCTTGGCGTCAATCGCTCACGCGGCACAACGCTGGTGTTGGTGACGCACGATCCCGAGCTCGCCGCGCTGGCCCACGCCACGGTGGCGCTGCGCGACGGCCGCGTCGTCAGCCGCATTCCGGTCATCGGCGAAACCGTCGAACGGCCGGATCCCGCATCCCCCATCCCGGGTCCCGGATTATGAACTTCATCGTCCGCATGGTGTGGCGCGAGCTGCGTGCGTCGTGGCGGCGGCTGCTGTTTTTCTTCGCGTGCGTTGCGATTGGCGTCGCCGCGATCGTCACGCTGCGGTCGATTATCCAAAGCCTCCGCATCGGCCTCGTCCGCGAGGCGCGCGCCACGATTGCGTCGGACGTGCTCGTCACCACGAACCGGCCGTGGACAGAGGAGGTACGGCGCGATCTCGATCAGGAACTGGCGCGGGCGCCAATCGAGGGGCGGACCGAGTCGATTGAAGTAGCGACGATGGTGCGCGCGGAAACCGGGACACTGGTCGCCAGCATGGTGGAACTGCGCGGCGTCGAACGCGACTATCCCTTCTACGGCAGCCTCGTACTGCAGAACGGGCAGGCGTACTCGCACGCGCTCATCGAGGGCGATGGCGCGCTCGTGCGCCCGGAGCTCCTCGCCCGGCTGGGGGTCAAGGTCGGCGATCGGATCGTGATCAGCGGACGCTCGTTCACGGTTCGCGGCGTCATCGATCAGGAGCCGGGACGCCGTGTCGGTGGCTTCAGCCTTGGATCCCGGGTCATTGTCGATCTCGCCGATTTGAAACGGACCGGGCTGCTGTCGTTCGGCAGCCGCGCGAGTTATCAATTGCTGCTGAAAGTGCGGCAGGACGACGTCGATCGGCTGGCCGGGGACATCAGGCGGCGCTTCCGGGACCGATTTGTCAACGCGCGGTCGTACCGATCGACGGAGGATTCGATCGGAGAGAACCTGCAACGCGCCGAGAACTTTCTGAGCCTCGTCGGCTTCGTGATCGTCGTGCTTGGCGGCATCGGCGTCTGGAGCGTGACGCGCGTGTTCGTACGTCAGAAGATCCGCAGCGTCGCCATTCTGAAATGCGTCGGAGCGTCGACGGCGCAGGTGCTCGCGACCTACGTCGCGCAGGTCTCCCTGCTCGCGGTCGCGGGAAGCCTGATCGGCGTCGGCCTCGCGGCGCTGGCGATTCGCGTGATCCCCCCATCGCTCGTCGAATCGTTCGGCGGCGTGCCGTACGGCCTCACCTGGTCGGCGGTGCTGCAGGGGCTGCTGGTCGGCTTGCTCGTCTCGATCCTGTTCGCCCTGGTGCCGCTCCTCGAGGTTCGGCGCATCAAACCGCTGCTGCTCATTCGTGGCGCGGAGACGGGTGTGGGCGGTCGCCTCGACTGGGTTCAACTGCTTGTCGGCGCCGCCGTGGGCGTGGCGCTGGCGCTCGTCGCTTCGTGGCAGGCCGGCTCGTGGCGGGCCGGCGCCGCCGTCAGCATCGGTTTCACGGTGGTCGCGGCGGTTCTTTACGGCGCGGCCTTCGCGCTGGTCCGGACCATCTCGCCGCTCACGTTGACGTCCTGGTTCCCACTGCGCCACGCCGTGGTCAGCCTGCGCCGTCCCGGCAACCAGACCCGCGTCATTCTGCTGTCGGTCGGCCTTGGCAGTTTCTTCGTGCTCGGCGTGCGTGCGCTCCAGGAAAACCTGATCGCCGAGTTCGCGGTGGGCATGGGTCGCGGCGGCGCGGACCTCTTCCTGATCGACGTCCAGCGCGACCAGGCAGATGCGATCGAGACGCTGCTGCGGCAGCACCAGGATGCGGGCGCGGCGCCACCGCGGCTGGTGCCGGTGCTGCGGGCGCGGGTCACCGGGGTGCGCGGCGGTGAGTTGAACCTGGAGAACTTCAGCGACGTCCGCGGCCGCGGCTCGCTCTCGCGCGAATACACGGTCACCTACCGGAGCAACGTCGAATCGAACGAGCGCGTCATCGATGGCCGCTTCTGGGATGGATCCGATAGCCAGGGTGGGAACGAAGTCTCAATCGAGGAGAGCATCCATCAGCGCTTCAAGATCAACGTCGGCGACGAGATGCGCTTCGACGTCGTGGGCCGCACCGTGGCGGCGCGCGTGACGAGCGTCCGCCACGTCGAATGGGGCGATGCCCGCAGTGGCGGCTTCATGTTCGTCTTCAGCCCCAACGTGCTGTCGCAGGCGCCGCACACCTATGTCGGGTTCGTGAAGGGGCCCGCGGATTCGTCGGTGCGGGCGAGGCTGCAGTACGACGTAGTGTCCCGCTACCCGAACGTCAGCGTGATCGACGGCCGCGACATCATCACCCGCATCCAGAACATCGTGGACAACGTCGTCCTCGGCATCTCCGTGGTCGGCGGCATCGCTCTGCTGAGCGGCGTGCTGATTCTCATCGGCGCCGTCGCGATGACGAAGTTCCAGCGCGTGTACGAAGCGGCGATCCTGCGGACGCTGGGCGCTGGCACGCGGCTCTTAACGATGACGCTGGCGCTCGAGTACTGTGCGCTCGGGTTGCTGGCCGGGATCATCGGCGCGGCCGGCGCGCTGGCGCTGAGCTGGGGCGTTACGCGGCACGTCCTCGACATGCCGTGGCGCCCCGCGCCCGGGCTGCTGGCGGTGGGTGCGCTGTTGACGGCGCTGCTGGTGGGAACAATCGGAGTGCTCGCGAGCGCAGATGTCCTGCGCAAGAAACCGCTCGGCACGCTGCGCGCTGAATGAGGCGGGGTCTTAAGACGCCGCCCTACTGGGAGCTGGGAGCTGGCAGCTGGCAGCTGGAAGCTGGAAGCTGGAAGCTGGAAGCTGGAAGCTGGAAGCTGAATGATCACACACGAAATCATCGGCGACGACATGCAGGCGGTCATCCTCACACTGAGCGCGGGCGACGAGGTGCGCGCGGAAGCGGGCGCGATGATGTTCATGACCGATGCAATAGAGATGGACGCGCGGATGGAGGGAGGACTCCTCGGCGGCCTGAAGCGCAAGCTGCTGGCGGGCGAGAGCTTCTTCATCACGCATTTTCGCGCCACCGGCCAGCCTGGCACAGTCGCGTTCGCGGGGCCGTACCCGGGAAAGATCATCGCGCTCGACCTCACGCATCAGCAGCTGCTCTGCCAGAAGGATTCATTCCTCTGCGCGGTCGGCGACCTCGATCTCAGCATCGCGTTCACGCGGCGGATAGGCGCGGGGTTCTTCGGCGGGGAAGGGTTCATCCTGCAGAAGATCGAAGGCAGCGGCAAGCTGTTCATTCACAGCGGCGGGACGATCGTGCCCTTCACGCTGGCGGCCGGCGAGCGGCTGAAGGTCGACACCGGATGTCTCGTCGCGCTCGACGCGACGGTCGATTACGACATCGTGCGCGTCGGCGGGATCAAGACCTCGCTGTTCGGCGGCGAAGGACTGTTCTTCGCCGCGTTGACCGGACCGGGACGCGTGTGGCTGCAGACACTGCCGTTCTCGCGGCTCGCCGATCGCATCCACGCTGCGTATCGCGGCGATCGCGAGGACGTCAAGCGCGACTTCGGCGGAGCGCTGGGCAAGATTGGCGACATCATCGGCGGCGGCTAGAAGTGCTAAGATCAGGTTTTGCCGGTGGCGGTGGAAGGGTCGACGGAGGGAGCCCGCCGCCGGGGAGACCGTCAGCATGGACTATGCGCCGTATAAAGAAGCGCTCCTGCGCAAGCGCGGCGAGATTCTCTCGCAGGGCGGAGGCGTGAAGCCGCTGCCCGCGACGATGGAAGTCAACTCGCGCCAGGGAGATCTGGCCGACCAGGCCAGCGGAAACAACGAAGTCCACATCCAGCTGAAACTGAAGCAGACCGACGCCAAGATTCTCCAGGCGATTGAAGAGGCGTTGTACCGGATGGAGAAGGGGACCTACGGGATCTGCCGCGATTGCGGCGAAGAGATCGCGCCGCCGCGGCTGAACGCGATCCCGTGGACGCGCGTGTGCATTACCTGCAAGGAAAAGCAAAGCGCGTGAAATCCACCGAGCTCTTGGCGCTGTTGCGCGATTTCTACCGCGAGAAGCTGACGTTGCGCCAGGCGCACGTGGCCGCCGCGCGGTTCGTCGGCGATTACGACTTCAACAATACCTACCAGTACGTGATCAACCGCGAGGACGTACAGCTCAGCTGGCTGCGCAGCGCGATCGAGGACATGGGTGGCGCGGTCGACAGCGTTCCCGAGCCCGAGATCGACGCCTCGGGCAAGCGCGACGACGTGCAATTGCGGGTCATCGGCGCGGACCGCGATAGCGCGCGCGCCTTCGTCGAGAAGTGGCGGCCGCGACTCGAGGCGATGCCAAATGCACGACATCGCAGCATGCTCAGGGTCATCATCGGCGAGACACTCGAGCACGAGCGATTCTTCGAGCAGGCGCGCGCGGGCCGGACCGACCTGCTCGGCCGCCGCGCGGACGGCGCGGGAACGGGCGGCGGCGTCATCGGCGTGAGGTGGATCGAACGCTGAGGGTGGCCATCGGCATCGGCAGCAACCTCGGCGATCGCCGCGCCGCCGTCGAGTTCGCCGCGGAGCGGCTGCGTGGCTTCGTCAGCGACCTGTCGCTGTCGGACCCCATCGAAACCGAGCCGGAAGGTGACGGGCTGCAGGATCAGCCGCTCTATCTCAATGCCGTCGCCGTTGGCGACACCGCGCTCGGCCCGCGGGATCTTCTGGCCGCGCTCCTCGCCATCGAACGCGACTACGGCCGCGAACGCCCGTATCCGGGCGCTCCGCGCACGCTGGATCTGGATCTCATCCTGCTCGGCGACACACAAAACGACGCACCTGATCTGCACGTCCCGCACCCGCGCTTCCGCGAACGCTTCTTCGTGCTCGGACCGCTCGCCGAGGTGGCGCCGGAAATGATTGATCCTGTGACGGGATTGCGAGCGTGGGAATTACTGAGGAAGCTGCTGCAGGATGAGGAGCGCTAGAGGCGGCCCATAAAGGTCCGCCCTACGCGAACCGCGAACCGCGGTGCGGACCGGCGGGCTAGGCCCGCCGGTCCCTTCGATCGCTACTTCTTGTAGACGCGCTTCTGCGTGCCGCGCGCGTTGGTGCTCTCAACCGTCAACGTGCTGCCGCTGACGGTCCACTTCTGCGTCGTCTCCTGCGGGCCGTTGCCCATGTCCGCCTTGGTCGTGATGACCAGGGTGTTGCCGTCAAACTTCGCCGTGGAGACCTGCTCGACCGACTGACCGCCGCGTCCGGTC
>Ga0070670_100001055_pt1 | contig 21884 bp, 19 predicted proteins | sample KBSS63metaG_FD_64665 | JGI IMG/M metagenome (GOLD analysis project Ga0070670, IMG submission 64665) | Switchgrass rhizosphere microbial communities from Kellogg Biological Station, Michigan, USA - KBS S6-3 metaG | ecosystem: Host-associated > Plants > Roots > Rhizosphere > Soil ... | reverse complement strand
AAGCACCGCGAGCATTTATTGATTGCCGACGAGCCGGCGGCGTTTGCCGACGCGGTGGTCCATCTCCTGTCCAATCCTGCCGCCGGTGGAACCCTTGCGCGCGCAGGACGGGAACTCGTCGATCGCACGTATCAATGGAGTGCCGTGGTCGATCGCGTCGAGACGTTTTATAGTGAACTGGTTCAATCACACCGACAGCGGATGGCGCCATGACAGCACTTCGAAGACCTGCGATCGTCATACTCCTGGTGTTCGGCACCGTGGCTTTTGCAGTCACGACGGCGGCCTGCAATCGGGATCGCACGGTCACGGTTGGGTGGGATCCGCCGCGAAACATGCCGGCGAAGTATCGGGTACTCGTCGACGGCCAGGTCAAGACTGAAATCCCTCCACCACCGGAAGACCCGACCTGTCACTGCCTCAAAGTATCGATCGTCGTTCCGTCAGGCCGTCATACCGTACGTGTGGACGCGTGCACGCTCGAAAATAAGTGCACTCCCAGTGCGGAAGTCGCGGCTGATTAGCGCGAAATCGATCGCACCGCGATCCGTCAGTCTGGAAAGTACCGGCGAATCCGATCCAGGATTCGTGGCGTGGCGTGACCGTCGCCGTACGGGCTTCGGGCCATCGCCATGGCGTTGTAGGCGCGTGAGTCTGTGATGAGCTCAGTCGTCGCAGAAACAATCGCGTCCGCGTTCGGTCCGGTGAGTCGCGCCGTGCCCGCGGCCACTCCTTCAGGGCGCTCGGTCGTGTCCCGCATCACCAGAACTGGCTTGCCAAGGGCGGGCGCTTCTTCCTGTACACCGCCTGAATCGGTCAGCACCAGCTGGCAGCGAGCCATGAGCGCCACGAACATTCGATAGCCCTGCGGGGTGACCAATCGAACATTCGGCCAGCCGTCCAGGAGCCGATGGACGTGGTCTTTCACGTTCGGGTTGAGGTGAACCGGATACACGAAGCGATGATTGGGAAATCGTTCGGCCAATGCCGCGATTGCCCGGCAAATCTCATCGAATCCCTTGCCGAAATTCTCGCGCCGGTGCCCCGTAATCAAGACGAACGGATGTGTCTCCCAGTCCGCACCGAGCAGGGCGGTGAGTTCCGTCTCGACCTCACGCCCGACATGCCCGTCGGTTTTCTGATGGCACACTTCCATCAACAGCGCGTCGATGCCGGTATTGCCCGTGACCTCGATGGTGTCGTCGGGTATGCCCTCGGCGAGCAGCGCGGCCCGCGCCGAGTCGGTCGGCGCGAAGTGCAAAGTGACGAGAGGTGTTGCGAGCTTGCGGTTGGCTTCCTCCGGAAAGGGTGACCAGATATTGCCGGTTCTGAGACCTGCTTCCACGTGTCCAATTGGAATCCTGCGGTAGAAGCACCCGAGCGCCGCCGCAAGGACCGTCGTGGTGTCCCCTTGCACCAGCGCCATTGACGCGTCCGTTCGTTCGAGCCAGCCGTCGATGCCTTCAACCAGCCGCGCGGTCAGACCTGCGAGCGTCTGATTCGGACGCATCACTTCGAGATCCGCGTCAACCGTGATGCCGAACTGATCGGTCACCTGGCGGAACATTTCTTTGTGTTGCCCGGTCGCGATCACGGTGCAGCGGAAGTCGTCCGCCGCTCGAAGGGCGGTGACCACCGGCGCGAGCTTGATCGCCTCGGGCCGTGTTCCCATGAACACGATGACGTGCTTGCGGTCGCTCATGATTGGGTAGCCGCTTCAGGCGCTCGCCGACGCTTCGCCAGGATCTCGCGGCCGGCCAGCCAGATGAATTCGCTGTTCGTCGTCAAATACCGCTTCCAGAGCTTGCGCGGCTCCATCACCAACCGCCACGCCCACTCCATGCCAACTTTCTGTACCAACCGCGGGGCCCGGCGAATGAACCCGGCGAGCACGTCAAAACTGCCGCCCACGCCGACGATCACCGGCACGTTGAGCCGGCCCCGGTGTTTCTCCACCCAGGTTTCTTTGAAGGGACTGGGCATGCCGACGAACAGGAAGTGCGGTGCAGCGGCCCGAATGTCTTCGACGATTGCGGCGTGATCAGCTGCCGTGAAATATCCGTCGCGGTATCCTGCGACGACGAGCCCGGGAAATCGCCGGCCGGCAACAGCGATCAGCTCGGAGACGACCTCCGGACGAGCGCCGAGGAAATACACCCGCAGGTTGCGCTGTGCGCCGGCCTCGAGCAGTTGCACCATGAGATCGATGCCGGCGACCCGCTCCGGAACGGGTGTTCCAGCCGCCTTGAGCGCCCATACGACTGACATGCCATCCGCTACGGCCAGATCGCCGGCCACGCACGCGCGGAAAAGCTCCGGGTCGCGACGCATCATGATGAGGTGCGAAGCGTTCGCCGTAATCACGACGTGTGAGCCGGATTGCGCACCTGCCCACTCGAGACACCGTTCGACGGTTTCAGGCGCGCGAAGCTTGGCGAAACGGAGCCCGAGCAGATCAGCTGACTCGACGCGATTCATTCATTCCTCCACGCGATGCCACGGCCGCGGTTCGTGCGGCCCAGACGCCGGCCTGGGCGTCATTGAGCTTGCGGGTGGCTGTTCCCTTTCCATAGCGCAGACACGCGTACTGATACCGCCTGAGAAAACGTCGAAACTCTGGATCCGCGTAGCGGGGAGCCTGTTTCAGCGCGCTCGTGCCGTAACCCCACAACATCGCGACGCTGCCGACGAGGAAGGGATGCTGAAGCAATCTGAACATCGCGCTCGCGACGTAGTACAGCGGCGCTGTGCCCATGAAGTACTGACCGAACCCCGCCCGCACCCGCCCTGTCCAGATGCTCTTGTGACTCGCCCCTTGCGGCCTGAGATGAATGAATCGCAGTTCGTCCGTCTCAACGCTCTCTGCCATCCAACCGAGCATCCTGGCGCGATGACAGTCAATGCCGTCCCACATCACCTGCCTGACGAATCCCCCGATGTCGCGAAAGCACTCGGTTCGGTAGAACTTTGCCATTCCAACCGACATCTCGTCGCCGCACACTTCAGGGATCAGCGCTCCGGTTCGAGGATGGACGAACCAGGGTTTGCCTGAACAGGTTCCGAGCCGGGGATTGTTCTCCATCCGGATCATGAGCGTCTCGAAGTATCGGGGAGGCATGTCGAGATCCAGGTCGAACTTGCAGACGAAATCGAATGCGTCAGGCGAAATCGCGGCGTATCCCTCGTCGAACGCCTCGATGACGCCTCCACCGACCTTTCGTACACCGCGATCCGGCCGGCGAATCAGGCGGATGAACGGAAGTTTTTTTGCGTACTCCTCGACGATGGCCGGTGTCTCGTCACGCGAACCGTCGTCGACAATGATCCACAGAGCCGGCAGGATCGTCTGCCTGGCCACGCTTTCGATCGTCCGGCGCGCGAACTTTGCCTCATCGCGGCACGGGCTGATCAAGCAGTACCGCCGTCCTGTCGTACCTGCGCGAGCGGACACGTCGTTAACCATGTCAGAACTCATGCGAGAACGCCGTGTCGATGACACCAGCGAATCCAGATGTAGAGTGCCCATACTCGTGACCAGTAGAAGCCGGGATCTCCGCGCTGAAATGCCTCCCAGACCTTCGAAACGACGGTTCCGTCGAGGCCGACCTCGTTCGACAGACGCGGATCGCGCATCGTCGCGTCCATGGCTTTGCCCAGCGATCGCCGGATCCATCGATCGAAGGGCAACACGAAGCCACTCTTCGGTCGCTCGAACAGCGAAGGATCCAGACCGTCGAGGCCGATCGTTCGCAGAATCTGCTTACGGCCCACCGGGGCGTAGCGATCCTGATCAGCCAGGCTTCCGACGGCTTCGAAGACGACGCTGTCCACCAGAGGAAGCCGGGTTTCGAGTGAAACCGCCATGCTGGCCGCATCGGTATCACGCAGCAGCCGCTCTCCAAGGAACAGCCGTTGTTCAAGAACGCTGACCGCTGATACGGGCGAGTGTCCGCGAGTCTCGGTGCAGAGGCGTTCGGCCATCTGGCGGGTCAGTCCCTGCGAGACTTCAACGTACGGATCGCGATCGAGCAGCAGTTCTTGCTGAAACTCGGGGAGAAACAGGGCCGCGCTCAATTGGTACAGGCGCATCAAATTGTCGCCGGCATCAACCATCGCGGGGAACTTGGCCCATCGTGTCTGGGGCGGAGCAGAGCCGGTGGCGCTACCCGATAGCACGCGCCGGACCAGTCGCGCCGCTGCCATCTTCATGGCGTCTGGCATTAACCGGCTGCGTTTCTGCCACCGCATCATCGTCGGAAGCACTCGGAAACTCGGATACCCTCCGAAGAGCTCGTCACCGCCGGTTCCCGCGAGGGCAACCGTCAGCCCTGCGTCGCGAACGGCTTTCGAGACGTAATAGGAGTTCAACCCATCGAACGTGGGCTGATCGAGCGTTTCGACGGCGGTCTCGAGCGACGCTGCAAATTGCTGTTCGGTCAGCAGGATTTCCCGGTGTTCGGTCCCGATCGCTGCCGCGATCCGCCGCGCGTGGTTCGCTTCGTTGTACTCACTCTCCTCGAAGGCGAGCGTGAAGGTGTGGACCGGCCGATCCGACGCCTGCTGCGCGAGATGAGCCACCGCACTGGAGTCGATGCCGCCGGAGAGGAAAATCCCGAGCGGCACATCGCTGATCAAGTGCCGCTTGACGGAATCCCCGAGCACGTCGCGGAGGTCGCTGGCGTGCAATTGTCCCTTGCTCGTCGCAGCCGGCAGTCGCCAGTACTGCTCCGAACGCAGCACCGATCCGCCCGAGCCGATCACCCGCAGCTCTCCAGGAGCAAGCGACTCGACATTCTCCACCGCGGTCGCTGGTCCAATCGTGAAACCGTTCCAGACGAACGACGATAGCGCCCGCCGATCGAGTTTCGGCTTGAAGAAGCCGGCTGCGAGAATCGCGCGAACTTCGGAGGCGAAGAGCAACGACCACTCACCGTCAGTGTCGGGATTGGTGCAGACGTACAGCGGCTTGATTCCCAGGGGATCGCGGGCCAGCAGCAGCTGGCGCGTGCGCTCGTCCCAGAGCGCAAACGCGAACATGCCACGCAGGCTGGCGACCGCCTCAGGTCCGGCGGTTGCGAGGAGACGCAGCATGACCGCCGTGTCGCCCGTGGACTGCAACGGGCGGTCGGTGGCGACCAGGCGACTCCGGAGATCCTGGTAGTTGTAGATCTCGCCGTTGAACACGATCGTGTGCGTACCGTCGACCATCGGCTGATCGGCTGCGGTTGACAGATCGATGATGGATAGACGTCGATGCCCCAAAAGGCAGCCGCGTCCCTGCGCGTCGACCGTGCTCGTCCAGAAGCCCGCGCTGTCAGGCCCTCGATGAGCGATCGCGTCAGTCATGCGCCGGAGTGCCGCTTCATTCCGTTCGCTGACCTTGCCGATGATTCCCGCGATGCCGCACATATTTGTCGTCCGTTCTCAGCGGCCGCAGGCGTCCGGCGCGCATGCGCTCGGCGGTGCCATGGATGCCGCGGCGTGCTCGCGCCGAAGCGCCGTGAATGCGGCTGAACGCCCGTTCTCCCCGACAGGCGCGAGCTGATACGAAGCAGACCGCTGGGTTCCAGCCGGATCACCCACGGCTGAAGGCTCGACACGCTCCAGCCAGATTTCGCGCCAGTACGGGAAAATGGCGCGAGGGCAGAAACGGCGAAACGCGGCGTAACAGGCCGTACAGACGACATCCTCGAGGATGATGCAGGCGGTCTTCATCGACTGCATCTTTCCTGTCTTCTCATTGATGATCCGGTTGATTCGCGCGAGGACGCGGTACGTCTTTCCACAAAACGGGACCATCTCAGCGTCGAAACTCATGCCGCGGTTGATGCCCTGGTCGGTAATCGTCTCGAGGATGTGCTCGTAGCTCTTCACGCGTACGAGTTCCCCCGGCTGCAGGTTCAACGTCGACACCGGCGTCTTGCTTCCAGCCGGAATGCGGCCGAATCGCCACGGATATGGTGTCCCGCCGCGGGCCTTCTGAAAGGTGTCATACACGACACGAAGCGCCGATCCGATACCGAATCCGGCCATCACCAGTTCATGCCAGACGTAGGCGAGAAAGGACGCCACCATTTTCGACAGGGTGACGTTGCCGGACGTGTAGTCTTCAATGTACTGACGGAAATCCCACCACCGAATGGGTTGGGTTGCCTGCGGCACTCGGGTGGACTGGCAGACGTACACCGGATCGGGCGACGACGGATCTTCGCCTTCCGCTCGCGTCCCGGCCCACACGTCTTCTTCGGTCGCGGTTGCGCCACTCGTGCGAGGGGCGGTGACCGCGGGGCCGGCGGCCGCGCCGTCCACCGGTTTGAGCCACGCTTCTTTCCAGAAGAACAGACAGCGCGCTTCGCATCCACCGTGGGCCTGACCGTCACAGCGCAGGTCGCCGAGGTGAACGGCGCTTGTCATCTTCCGCCCGCCGATGCCGCTCGGCGGATCGCAGGTCTTGTGCGCGCGCTTGAACACAGGGAATTGCTTGCCGGCAAAGGCAAACATTTCGGGCATGAAAGGCAAGCCATCCAGCTGGCCGCGCTTGTCCAGGGTGGCGAGGATTTCTTCCTTGGTGCGGACCTGTACCAGTTGGCCCGCGACGAGCTCTGCGGTGTTCATCATAAAGCTGCTGCTGTTCTCAAAGGTGAATCGCTGACGCTATCGATAGCGTTCGCGAGCGTATGCAAGCGATCACGCCGCGCGGTCATGCCGGGCGCCGCCGCGACCCCGGCGCTCTCGTAAATGGCATGCCATCGGTGAATCCAGTCATGTTGGCGAAGTGCCTGGGCGGCATTTCGACGGCCAATGGCTGCCAGGCGATCGGGATTGGCGTCGCTGCGGCGGATGACGGACGCCACATCGGATCCGTCGGTCTCAATCTCGACGACGGCATCAGGCCAGTTGAACATCTGGCGGAACACCGGCGTATTCGGCTCGCGGCCGATCATGATCGCGCCGGCCGCCGCCCCTTCGTAATACCGGTACCCGATCTCGACCTGTCCGCGCGTCTCTTCAGGGGCGTCCATCTTGGCGGGCGCGACCATGAAATAGCGGCTCCGCTGCGCGTGGGCCGCCAGGACGTCGCGGTGCTCGCGGTGATCGAATGCTGTGGCGCCGGCGCCCGAATAGGTATCGTGAACGTAATAGATCTCGCGATGCCTGGCCATCCGCAGCAAGCTCTCGTGAACGCCTTTCCAGCGCCGGCCCATGCTGAACACATCGATCACCCGCGGCGGGCCGTCCAGGCCGGGGGTGAACCGCAATGCGTCGACGGCGCCGGGTACCCACTGGCACGGACGGCCAAGCGCCTCGGACAGCGGTTGGACAGTGCCGTGATAGCCGACGAACACATGATCGAAGCGGCGCAGCGCGGCAAGCCAGTGCTTGTACTTCGCGATTGAGCTGACCCAGATCTCGTCGATCCAGCACACGCTGGTCCGGCACCGCTCCTTCCAGTTCTGGATCGCGTTGAGGTAGATGAGATCCTCGTAGGTCTGACACACGCCGACGAACAGGTCGTAGTCCTGGGTGAGTCGAACCGGCTTCAACCCGGGATTCGACAGCACGAGCCTATCCGACAGATCGCGATAGATCAGTCGGCGCTGCCATCGATCCCGAAAGGCAAACCCGCCTGACGGTTCGAGGCCGATTAAGTGAACGGCTTCAGTCTCAACGAGGACGTCCTGCGCTTCGTACAGGCTGCACTGAAAGACCTTCCGCGCGAACGACCGCGTGGTCGGCATGCAGACGCGCCCGATACGTGCGGGACTCTCGTCCACCGATTTCATCTCGATCAAACCGCCTGACTCGCGCGTGAATACGGATGCTCTGGTTGGCTCGATGCGATTCGCCACCGCACCATGCCGACGGCTCCTCCAAGAAGGCACACGGTTGCGATCCCCACCGCCGGGGCAATGTAAGCGCCCATCAGTGCGATCGAAATGGCCAGTCCCAGGCCAATCCAGAAGACCTTTCGCCACTGGTACGAGTCGTACCGCTTGCCCACGAGGCGGCGTTCCGACCACAGCATTCGGGTTTGAGTCGAGAACGGAATCACCTTTCGTGCGAGCGCTGGAACCACTCTCAGCATTCCCAGCACGAGAAGGACGACAAGGGGCAGCGACCACGCCGGTGCGTCAGCCGGCCACAGGGCACGGTGAGCCGGAAGAATCAGCAGCCCGATCAGCACCCGATACAGTGCGTGAAATGGCGCCGATTCGAGGCGCACCAATGCGCGTTCGAACGCGTTCGGAGTCGGAGCGGGCGTTACGGTTGTCATACGTGCTCGAGATTCTTTCTATCAACAATAGTGGCGGGCTTCAGCCGCCGGTAGCGGTGCGGCAGCACATCTCTGACAAGCACCCATGCCGATTGAAGCGGTGCCCACACGCGCAGGATGCCGACGACGATGGTCAGGTAGATGGCGACAAAGACGAGCGTCACGAGCGCCGTGCGCTGGAAGAGCGAGGTATGGGCCAGCACTTGTCCACGAACGACGAATCCCGCCGCGGTCGCAACCAACGCTGCCGTAATCGGTCGCCAGACCACCTTGCAAACTGCGCCTGCCCCGATGTTCAAGGGACGGCCCGAATAGGCAATCGCCGGGATGAACAGGATGAACATCAACACGACGTAGGCCGTGACGATGCCGGTGGGACCGTAGGGCAAAGCGAGACACAAGGCGACGAACTGCGCGCCCGCGAGAGCCATGCCCCAACGCATCCATCGATCGGTTCGTCCCGCGGTGACATGAAGCCAGCCGCAGGTGCGCTCGATTGAAGCAGGAATTCCGCGCAAGGCGAGGATGCTCAGTAACACGCCGGACCGTGCCCATTTCGGCCCCAGAAGCAACACGATCAGATCCTGACTCGTGGCCGCAAGCAGGCCGAAGGCCGGTGCCGAAAAGAACGCCAGCGTCGAGAGCGCCTTCGCCCACGATCGGCGCAACTCGACGTAATTGTCCCGCAGCTTGCTCAGCGCCGAGACGGCCACACCATGCAGGGGGCCGACGATGATATCAATCAGGTTGTCGTAGACGAACGCGGCATTCTGGTAGTACCCGAGACTCGCCGCCCCCGTCCGATAGCCAATCGCGACGCGATCCGCAGACTTACCCGCGAAGTCGAACATCGTGAAGCCGGTCACGTTGAGGCCGAATCGCAGCATCGACTTCACTTCCGACGTCAGGCGAGGACGTCCCGGAATCCAGCGGCACTGGATCCAGCTGCCGGCGGCGAGAAACATGGCGGACGCAATCGGGCGGGTGACCAGCGCCCAATAGTGGAGTCCGTAGAGCGCCATCGCGACGGCCAGCGAAGCGCCCAGGAAGTTGGCGATGACTTCGATGATGCCAAGCTCCTGGAACTTCATCGCCCGCCGAAGCAGTGCGTAGTGCTGGGCGGTGAGCGCCGACGTGATGAACGTCAGCGAGGACACCACCGAAATCATCGTGAGCCGCGGCTCACCGTAGAAGTGCGCGATCAGCGGTCCACCACCGGCAATCATTGCCGCGAACCCGATTCCGACGGCTTGCGTGATCCAGAAGAGCGCGCTCACTTCCTCTTCAGTGATGCGCGCCCGCTGGACGATGGCGTCGCGGCTGCCGAGGTCCACGAGAACGGGGGCGAAGCCGGTGATCGCCGTCACCATCCCGACCAGGCCGTAGTCCTCGGGGGACAACAGCCGGGCGAGAAAAAGCACCGATCCGATTTGGATGGCTGCGTTCACGCTGCGGGCGACGATGGACACGGCACCACTGCGCAGCGCGTGCCGCCCGTGGCCCTCACCACTTTTGTTATCTCGGAAATACACGTTGACCTGCCGTCCTAGATGCACGTCTCATCCCGGACCGGAAAGAAATCCAAAACTTCGTATAACTTATTGATAATCAGTAACTTGCTGACCAATAACCTGATAAGGCGATTGCCCCAAGGCCGGTAATGTCTGCGAAATGGATGACTTTAGGGGCACGTAGCGGTGGCTTTGACCCTCTGGAATGGAGACATTCTATTTTCCCGTGACGTAGCCGGGGGATCGCCAGCGGGCATGATCGACGTCCCAAATGAAGGTCTCCATGCTGGGAAAGACTGCCCAGGAGTTCCTGGCGGCAGGCGTGACAAAGTGGGCAATAGGTTCGTCGCAGATTTCGCCACGCATCTTGAGGGCGCGGGTCCCCGCCCACTCCGCGCTGGGTTGCGTCACTTGGTAGCAGCCGTTGCGACGTTCCGGGCGCGTGCCACCCAGACTCACGACCAGATAGTCGACGCCATTCTCACGCAGCGCGACGTCTAGCGGGTCCTCCCGTCGTATTCGGTTCAGCAAGTGCTTGTCAGAGACGATCCCTTCCAGTTGCAAGAGGGGCGCGCCCGACAGGTACGAAACCGTTCCGGCATTTGCCCCCATGGCATAGAGGCCCTCACGAGTCTTCATATAGCGCGAAATGTCGTAGCTCGCCGCGAGCATGGTGTTGTCCGTAATTGACCACCACGGGCCGTGCTCGACGTAGTAGCGCGTCGCCAGCAGCGGTTGCAGCGCTATCAGGCACGCGGCCGCCGCGACCGTGACCGGTGTTCCGGGAAGCCAACCGAGTCCAGGTTCAGTCGCCAGCGCAAGAGCCGACAGGCTGGCTGTCGCGATTGGGTACGCATCTCCGTCGAAAAAGATCCAACCCGGCAGCGCGTGAAGAAAGAAGAAGAGCAGCGCAAACCCGATCGACACGCTTGCGGCAAGCAGCGCGCGTGGCGGAACCGCGTCGCGTCGCGGGTGACGCAGTACGAGCACCGCGGCAATTCCCAGCGGAAGAACGACGGCGATTGTCGGCCCGTACACAGTGGTGAATGCCACACTGCGCGCGTAGGCCAGGCTGACCCCAGCCGTGTAGAGTCGTCTTGCCAGGGTAGACACTGGCAATGGAATTCGAAACACCCACAGGTTGGCGGCAACGTAAACCGGCACCAGCAGGCCCGCCGTTGAAAATGCTGCGAACAGTCTTGACGGTTTCGAGACTGACGAACGCTCGAACCACATAAAGCCGGCGATACAAAGGGCGACGGCAATTGCAGAATCCACGCGCGCCAGAATGGCGAGCGACGCCACAAATCCAAGTTTGGCCGCACGTGCGGGTGTCAGGGCAGGCGGTCGCGCGAACTCGACAAGCAACCAGAGAAGCAGTGGGACGGCGAGCGTCGTTTCCGTTCCGCCGCTGAGCAGGCGCGCGGTGGCGGTGGCGTACACTGCGGCCAGAACCGCTGCTCGTTCCACGCTTGCTCCAAGCAGGTGCGCCAGCCTTGCGCCGAGCTCGTAGGTGGCCACCATCGCGGCGAACGAAAGCGCAGTCAGCGCCACGTAGAAGGCCGGACCGAAGCCACCGCACACCATGCGCAGACCGGTAACGGTCACCAGCCAGAGCGGTTGGAATCCATTGGTGAGCGTTTCCCCGTCGAACGTGAGGCGCCCCTGTGTCACCAGGTGATCGGCGATGGTTGCGTAATAGAAGTAGCCGCCGTCGAGCAGGCCAAGGTAGGCGTTCGAATGGTGCGCAAGATGGTACAGGAAGGGCGCGCTGACCAGCAGGAAGGCCAGATAGGCGGCGGCGCGGCACAAGAGCACGCTCGAGTGCCTCACCGCCGGTACCGGCGTCGACGTTGTCGAGGCCATTCGCCCCTTATGGCTGCATCAGGCGGGTACGAGAAGTCGCTCAGTCAGCCACATCTCGCCGCGGAACTGACGGTATTGCTCGGCCCGCAGGCGATCAGAGAGCCGATCCTTCGGCAGATCGACATCGTCATACGTGATCACCGCATCCTTCGCCACCGCCCGCTTGAGAGTGCATCCTTCAACGAGCCCTTCCGGCAGGTACCGCCCGGAACTCATCTCTTCTGTGTTGACCGCTTCACCGTACGTCATGTACTCGCCGTAGTCGTCGAGCACCTCGCCAGCGGCGAGATCTTTCTTGGCGACGGCACAGACTTCGACCACAGGTCCACCGAGGGGTCGTGCCACCGAATCGCGGAACAAAACGGCGCGCGCGATCGCGTTCGGCACCTCGAAGTGCACGAGATGGTACGGAATGAAGAACGAGTACAGCGGACCTTCACCCATCTTGTAGAGATTGAGATAGTGCTGCTGCTTCGGATCGGTATGCTCGGCCAGTACGTACACTTTCGTCAGCGGCGTGCCGACGACGTAGTCGATGATGCCGCCGAGACGGCGCACTTCATCAATGTCGTACAGTGAGCCGATTTTCATCACGTCGTCGCGATATTCGAGACCGCGTGACATCCCACGCTGTTTGACGACGAACCCGGTGGCGTTGGCGACGATCGACTGCTCGAAGCTGATTTTGGAGCCGTCCGCGAAGCTCGTCACCATCGCCGGGTTCTGTCCCCACTTCTCGGCGAAACCCTTCTGCGTGGTCGGATTGCGATAGGGATCCTGCAACCCCTTTACGTTCCCGATGACGCGCGGCGTCAGTCCCAGTCCGCGCACCCAGCGATACAGGTTCAGCTGAACGCCGGGCTCGTCTCCCTCGCAGGCTGACAGGACCACGCCGTATTTGTCGGCGTAGGTCTGGAGGATCGGGCCGATGGTGGCGTCGATCTCGGCATTCATCAGAACCGCGTGCTTGCCGTGCGCGAACCCCTCGAGCAGGACCCGCGCACCGAACTCGACCGAGCCGGTCGTATCGACCAAAACGTCGATGTGCTTCGAGCGTGCCAGCAGCATCGCGTCCTCGGTGACCACTGGCTGTCCCCGCTCGATGCACTCGTCAAACCGCGTCTGGCTGTCCGCCGTCGCAGCTTCACGACCGCAGTAGGTGAAGGTGTCCAGGGCGCGGGCAATCTTGCGGTTCGAGATCGCGACGAGCCGCATGCCGACAGCGCTGTTGATGATCTGATTCGCGAGCCCGTGCGCCATGAAGCCGGCGCCCATGATTGCCACGCGAATGGGTTGTCCTTTGTCCTCGCGCTCCTGGAGCGCCTTGTCAACAATGATCATCGTGTCACCTGTGCCGTCTGCAGCGTCATCCGCATCTTCAGTTCCTGTTCGCACTCCGCAAGCGACTGCCACTGGCGATCCTTGTCCGACATCACGCTCACCGGCAGCGGCCATTCGAGGCCTAATGCCGGATCGCCATACAGCAGGCCGCCTTCAGATCCAGGCGTGTAGAACTCGCCGACGTGATACGTGGTTTCGGTGTTGTCTGCGAGCGCCTGGTATCCGTGCGCGAACCGTTCGGGGATGTAGATCCCGCGGTGATTGTCCTCGCTCAATTCCACGGAGATGTGCTGGAGATACGTCGGCGACTCCGGCCGCAGGTCGACGATGATGTCGAGGACCGCGCCGCGGCTGGCGCGTACGAACTTGGTTTCCGCCGCAGGAGGAAACTGGAAGTGCATGCCACGCAGCGTGCCCTTTTTCCGGTTGAATCCAATATTCGCCTGGGCGATGACCGGCTTGAGGCCGTGGTCTGCGAATTCGCGCTGGCAGAAGGCGCGCGCAAAGAACCCGCGGTCATCGCTGTGCGGCTGCAGATCGATGATGAACGCGCCTTTGAGCTTTGTTTCGGTGAAAATCATCGTTTGTGTACCGTCGCTCGGTTCCACGGCGGGAACGCGAGCGGACATTCAAAATTGAAGTGAGTCTCTGGGCCGTCCTCGATTACGCAAGGAGTCGGCCACCCCGGGGAGTTGCACGACGAGGCGCCGGAACGTTCGTCGGCGGCCATCTGGTCGCCTGAAATGCCGGCGTACGTGACATTTGGCGTCGGGAGCCGGTGAGACGTCGACGGGGGACGGCACCGCTGGCTGGAGCCGTTCATCCGTGGCGAGGGCTTTTGTCTGCTCTTTCGCAGACTTTTGTCCGCGATTTGAAGGGCTCTGCGCCCCCGCGTGCTGATTTTGGCGCTGAACTGGCGATTTTTGGGCGTTTTCCAAGGATCCCGGGGTGGCGGAAAGATTGCTCACGAGGTCAGGACAACCACGATCTTCAAATCGAGAGGCGCAAACAGACGATGAAGGTACTACTGACGGGGCACAACGGCTATATCGGCTCGGTCATGAGCGACGTCCTGGCCAACGCCGGGCACGACGTCACCGGGCTTGACACCTATCTTTACGAAGGCCTCGACTTCGGCCGGGATCTCCGTACGATCCCCGCCATCCGGAAAGACATCCGTGACGTCACGGCTGCCGACCTGCGCGGATTTGACGCGGTGATCCACCTCGCGGCCCTGTCGAACGATCCGCTGGGATGCCTCGACGAGTCCTGCACGTACGACATCAATCATCTGGGAAGCGTGCACCTGGCGCGCATGGCGAAGGCCGCCGGTGTGCCCCGGTACCTGTTTGCGTCGTCCTGCAGCCTGTATGGCAAGGCGGGCGATGAGATGCTCGACGAAAACGCGGAGTTCAACCCGATTACCGCCTACGGCGCCTCGAAGGTGTTCGTCGAACGCGACGTGCGTGAACTCGCCGATGACGCATTCAGCCCGGTGTTCCTGCGCAACGCGACGGCCTACGGCGCCTCGCCCAGGCTGCGCGCCGACATCGTCGTCAACAACTTCGTCGGCGTGGCGTTTACCACCGGCCACATTGTGATTCAGAGCGACGGCTCGCCGTGGCGGCCCCTGGTCCACATCCGCGATATCTCGCAGGCCTTCCTCGCCGTGCTCGAAGCGCCTCGCGAGGCGGTCCACAACGAAGCGTTCAACGTCGGCAGCAGCGCCGAGAACTACCGGGTCCGGGATGTCGCCGACATCGTTCGTGAGGTCGTGCCCGGATGCTCCGTCCGTTACATGGAAGGCGGCGGACCTGATCCGCGTTGTTACCGTGTCAATTGCGACAAGCTGGTCCGGCACATCCCGGGATTCCGTACGCAATGGACGGTGCGCAAGGGCGCCGAGGAAATGTACGCGCAGATGGTGGAGCACAGCCTGACGAAGGAGACGTTCGACGACTACACGCGCCTGAAGCGCATCCAGGCATTGCTGCAGAGCGGACGCCTCGACCCGAGCCTGCGCTGGAGCTCGGCGCCGATCGCGGTGTAGTCAACAGACGGAAACCACATTATGAAAGTTGTTCTCTTCTGCGGCGGTCTCGGCATGCGCATTCGCGAGGCCGGAGAAAACGTGCCCAAGCCGATGGTGACCATCGGCTACCGGCCGATTCTCTGGCACTTGATGAAGTACTACGCGCATTACGGACATAACGAGTTCGTCCTGTGCCTCGGCTATCGGGGCGACGTCATCAAGAACTACTTCCTGAATTACAGCGAGTGCCTCACCAACAACTTCGTCCTCTCGGAGGGCGGTAAGAAAGTTGACTTGCTGGCCAGCGACATTCACGACTGGAAGATCACGTTTGTCGAGACGGGACTGACGTCCAACATCGGCCAGCGGCTGAAGGCGGTGGAGCGCATCGTTGGCGACGAGCCCGAGTTCCTGGCGAACTACAGCGACGGTTTGTCGGATCTTCCGCTGAACACGCAACTCGACCAGTTTCGCTCGGGAGATACGGTCGCGAGCTTTGTCAGCGTGAAGCCGAACCTGAGCTATCACGTCGTCTCGACCGGCAGCGACGGACTGGTCAGCAGCATCGAGGACATTGCGCTCGCACAAATTCGAATCAACGGCGGGTTCTTCGTCTTCAAGCGTGAAATTTTTGATCACATCCGAGCCGGAGAGGAACTGGTCCGCGAGCCGTTCCATCGGCTCGTCAAGCAGCGTCGTTTGTCAGCGTTCGAGTACGATGGCTTCTGGCAATCGATGGATACCTTCAAGGATCGGCAACAGCTCGAGGATATTCACGCACGCGGCAACGCACCCTGGGAGGTTTGGAATCGCGCAGGAGTCCCTACGCCCGTTTATGCGGGCGTCGGCGCGTAACGCGCCCGCCGGCCGATGCTCGAACTGAATATCTCCGCTGCGGCGGCGCCTCTCCGTGTGCTCTGCCTGGGCGCTCATTCCGACGACATCGAAATCGGATGCGGCGGCCTGGTCCTCTCCCTCGCGTCGAGCCGGCGCGACGTGGAGGTGGACTGGGTCGTCTTTTCCGCTCCCGGTCAGCGGGAAACCGAGGCGCGAACGGGTGCGTCGCTGTTCCTGGAAGGGATTGCTCACCATCGCATTCACATCCACCAGTTCCGCGATGGATTCTTCCCGTATAGCCCGGAGATCAAGGACGTCTTCGAGGCGCTGAAACGACAGACCAGCCCTGACCTGGTGCTGACGCACTATCGAGACGATCGCCATCAGGATCACCGCGTCCTCTCGGACCTCGCGTGGAATACGTTTCGGAATCACTGCGTGCTCGAATACGAGATTCCAAAGTTCGATGGAGATCTGGGCACGCCGAATTGCTTTCTCCCGCTGGACGAGGACACGTCCCGGCGGAAGTCCGCCTTTCTGGAAGAAGCATTTGGCACCCAGCGCGACAAGCACTGGTTTTCAGCCGAGACATTCATGGGACTGATGCGGCTGCGCGGCATGGAGTGCCGCTCGCCTGGAGGCTACGCCGAAGCCTACTACGGCAGAAAGCTGTCGCTGACCGTTTGATGTGATCGGCGGTTGATTTGATCGGTTCGGACGCGGTCTCGAGGACCAACAAAAAACCCCACCTCGCGGTGGGGTTTCTTGTCAGCACGTGATGCAAGATGCGCTATGCGTTGTTCATTCGGCGTCGCAGCCGGGCGAGCCCGCCGGCGATGCCGGTTCCAAAGAGCAGGAGCGTTCCGGGTTCGGGTACCGGCTGCAGCGATTCCACTTTGAGGACTGCATCGTTGAAATCGTTATCGGTGCCGTCCTCGAACGCGATCGCCCAGTCGCGGGTGGCACCGTCGCGAATTGCGAGCGCGTGCGCGGATCCATCGCTGTTGAGGGCATCGACGGTGAAGAATGTGGTCGCGCCGTTGGCGCCGGGGACCTTGAGATAGAAGCCGAACGCGTATGCATTGATGCCGCTGAACGTGCCCCAGTTGACCGCGGTTCCGCAGCCGTCGGCCGACCCGACTTTCAACGCCGTTCCGCTGGCGTTCCAGGTCAGGCTGGCGGCGCTGACGAAACCGTCCGGGGAGTTATTCTGGCCGACGGCGGGACCGTAGAAAAGGTCGACCATCGTGAGCGCGTTCGTGTCGGTGCCGGACCACAGCCCGAGGATGTTCGTGCCGGCATTTCCCGCGTACTCGAAGGCAACGTCGGAAGCACCGACGCGGGAAGCACGCCGACGGCCCACTCGCCGGCGACGCTCTGGTTCGCGTCGGCAGAAACGCCGCCGCCTGGAAACATCTGATCGAGGATCTGCTGAAGACTGAGTTCTCCCGGGGGCGTCGACGGATTGATCGAGACTGGCCGCGTGTTCACGGGACTGAACGAATCGGCGCGGGCCACCGACGCCGTCGTTGCCGCAATCGCGGCGCACATTACTACCAGGGCTCGCAACTTTCTCAAGGTGACTCCTATTGTGGTGACTCACCAGAGTCGGGTTCTGATACTCACCTTGAGCAATGCATCGGCCAATCGCCGTTTTGTCTATCGTTGTTGACAGCCCCGCGCTGTTTGAGCGCCTCCCTTTCTGTGTGCGACCGACGAAATCCCGCAATCCGCAGAATTTCGTCTCGTCAAGCATGGACATCTCCCGCGTGCGTCAAGAATGCGCCACGCGACCAAGATAGCTGCTGGTCCGGTGGCCGTTGCCGTTACCCGTTTCGACCAGTTCGGGTCGAGTGGCTTCGTCGACACTCACCGCGTGAGTGTGCTGAAACACATCGGAGCCGGTCGTTTCGATCCGAAGGGTATAGGCGATTGGCAACTGGTCCAACAATGCCGCAACGGCCTTGAGGAGTGCCGGAGCGAAGAGCTTCTCGTCCTCCGACGTCAACGACGAAACAAACCGAATGTCCATGTGCCCCAGCCTCGCTTCGCTCGCAGTGAATGTGAAAATCGGTAAACGACACGTGACGAAATTGCAATCACCGTTCCCCACTGCCGTACCGCGAAGATCCCGTGTAATTTGCGGCGTTGTTGTGATTTGGTTCCGCAGGTACCCACCGGGGGCGCGCATAAACTCCGCGGTCCCGGCGACTTCCTGATGTCACCACGGAAGGCAGCACGCTGGACGGCATCTAAGCCGCGGCAAATGCGAGGGTTACATTTCGGTCAGTGGCTCAACAGTGGCATATGGCGTGCTTCGTTCATGCAATTCAATGGTTCCAGATCCCGCTTCATCCGCTGGAGGCGACGACCTGCCAGTGAGTGATGACGTGCGACTCCGTCAGCTTGTTCTACAGGTCGCCGGTCACGCGACGCTGGGGCAGGCCGTGGAAGTTCTCGCCTTGGGTCTGGCGCGAATGCTGAGCGTTCCGCTCGCGTTGCTGTCCCGCGATCGTTTGTCATGGCGGCTCGAGCGCCATGCGTTTCCCGACGCGACCGATGAGGAACCGGTTCTCGCGCTCGAAGGACAGGGGGCCTCAGCGGATCCCGCAGACCGCCTTCAAGAAGCGTCGGGACACGCCTGGACTGCCGTCGCGCTCGGTCGTATTGACGATCGCGACTGGGCGCTTCTCTTGCCGGGACACTCGAGCGCCTGGATTGGCCGCCCTCACTTCGAACATCTGTTTGAACGGATTCAGTGGAGCCTCGGGCAGGTCGCCAGCCGCGAACGACTGGAGCACGACGCCAAGCTCCATCGCAGATTCTATGCGTTCACGCGCCGCCTCGCCCGCCTCGAAGGAAAGCAGGAGATCGAGGCGCTGATCCTGCGCACGCTGGCGTCGCAGGTCGGCGCTGCGACGGGTGCCATCGCGACGTATTGCCCAGCGGAGCGAGCGCTCGCGATTACCGCGACCCTCGGCTACCCGGTGTCGCTCGTCGAACACCTTCGGTTTGGCTCGGGCGAGGGGTTGATCGGCGGTGTCTACGCGTCCGGCAGGCCCGTCATCGGTGACTCGGCGACCGCAGGGTCCGGACGACTCCGATATCGCACCGATTCCTACATGCTGCTCCCGATTCGCGCCGGAGACCAGACGCTGGCCGTCGTGGCGTTGACGGACCGCTTCGACGAACAGTCATTCGATGCCCGTGATTTCTCAACCGCCCGCGTCCTCGCCTCGGCGGCGGCTCCGGCGTTGACCCGGGAACGCCTGCGCGGTCGTCTGGTCGAGCTCACCGGCGTGGTCACGGTCGATCCGCTGACCGGGCTGTTCAACCGGAGATACTTCGAGAGTCGACTCGAAGAGGAGGTGGAGCGCGCCCGACGACAGGCGCACGACCTGGCGCTGCTGCTGATCGACATCGATGACTTCAAGCGGGTCAACGACACGCGAGGACATCTCGAGGGCGATCGGACGTTGAAGGAAGTGGCTGAGGTGCTCCACGCCGGCGTGCGGATCTTCGATGTCTGCGCCCGCTTCGGCGGCGAGGAGTTCGTCATCGTCATGCCAGGCGCCTCGATCGTCGTCGCACAACAGATTGCCGAACGGATTCGCGCTCGAATCGAGAGGAGTTTCAAGAACGAGTCGCCGTCGGTCACCGTGAGCATCGGTGTCGGCATGTTCACGCCGGGAACGAACGTGGATCAACTGGTCGATCATGCCGACCGCGCACTCATCTCGGCGAAGCGCGCTGGCAAGAACGTGGTCTGGATAGGTACGGATGGCCCGGCGCAGCGACTCCTGCGGTAGTCGACGATCGAATCGGCCAGCGCCGTGAAGCAATCGATGGAAAAAGTTATCGAGCCTTGAGGAAGTCCTGCGATGAAGAGACAATCGGTCACCGGTTCGCAGACATTCAGTCTCTCTAGAGGCGAATTACATCGGTCCGAGCCTTCCTGAGACGCTGCGGCGTGGGCATGTCCTGTGCTTTGTTGGGCCGTGCCGGACAGCGCTGCAACGAGAGGGGAGTCTATGAACACCTGGGGGAGCACGTCGCTTGTACCGATCGTACTGATGGCTCAACTCCTCGGCTCCGTTGCCGAGGGCGCTGATAGGAACACGGTCTTCTTCTCGCGTCCGATCAACCTGTCGCAAACTGCGAAGGGCACGTTCTCGCACAGCGTTCGAGTCGCACTGGACACGACAGGAAACATCAACGTCGTCTGGGCGGATTCTCGCTGTTTGCCTGAGCCGCCGTACACCTGCCAGTGGCACCTCTTCTATAGTCACTCGAACGATGGTGCGGCAACATTCTCAGCACCGAGGGATATTGCCAATCAGCAGGGTACGCAGCCGATCTTTGGTCCCCAGATCAGTGTAGGAAACAGGGGTCAGATCGCCGTCGTTTGGGAACAGAACGTCTCGGGTAGTTGGGAAATCCTGTTCACTCGATCGCTCGATGGCGGGGCGACGTTCTCCAATCCACAGATGCTCTCGGATTACAGCGGGCTCGCCGTCGATCCACAGCTGGCCCTCGACTCTGCCGGAAACATCAACGTGGTGTGGCAGACGCAGGAATTTTTCAATCCCAACGCCTGGAGTATCTGGTTTGCACGTTCGACGGATGCGGGCGTTCATTTCTCGCGGCCGAAGAATTTGTGCGACGTCGGGGCGACGTGCAACTGGCCGAAGATTGCCGTCGAACCTTCGGGAGCCGTCGACATCGTCTGGGCAGCTGCGCCGTGCCCGGCCTGCTCGTACGACGTCTTCTTCGCCCGCTCGACAAACGGAGGCGCGAACTTTGTGTCGGCCCGCAATCTCTCCAACAGCCCAGACGGGCTGTTTGCCGCACCTCAGTTGACGGTGGGCCAGCGAGGGACCATCAATGTCGTCTGGAGCAAGGGAGATTCGTCTTCCGGATTCTCCGACATCTTTTTCAGCGGGTCCGACAATCAAGCGGCCAGCTTCGTCACAACGAATGTCTCGAGTCGTCAGGGTCGCGCCTATTTCCCTCTGGTGTTTTCACGAACCGACAACGATGTGGACGTGTTCTGGCACGACGACATGGTTGGCGGCATCTTCTACAGCCGCTCGTTCGATGAACGATCGGAGTTCTCTCAACCGTCACCTGTTTCGAGTTTTACCAGGTCGTTCAATCCCGACGGGTACGTGCAGGTGGACCGTCGAAACAACGTGACGCTCGTGTGGGAGGAATTCAGTACGGCGGGGAGCCGAATCGCGTTCAGCCGATCGACAGATGGCGGGTCGACGTTCTCCAACGGACAGGTCTTCAGCAGTTCGAACGTCGTGTATCAGTCGCAGGTGGCAACGGATACCGCGGGGAATCTCGCGATAGCTTGGCTCAGCGATACCGCCGAGGTTCAAGATATTTTCTTGAGTCGCGGTGTCAGCTTCGATTCAATCCGTGAGGATATCTCCGGCGCACCCGTCGCGGCGTTCCGAAACGCTGGTCAGAGACGCGCGATGCTGAACGCGCTCTCGCGAGTCGAGTCGGCCCTCGTCGACGGCGACGAGCAACGCGCCGTGGCTTACCTTGATGACGCGCTCGATCACGTCAACCGCTGCGGCGTAACAGAGAATGATTGGCTTCTCGACTGCGCGACTCAACGTCAGATCCAGAGCTCTCTGCGGATCTTGCGAGCTGGCTTATCTGACCTTCTGCTACACCAAGCTGATGTCCGCAAACGGCCCCGTTTCCGCGGCTGACAGTCCGGGCTGACCGCCCGCGGTGAGGTTGGAGGCGCTGATGCGCGCAGCTGTCAAGCATCCTCGCTACCAACCTTACCGGCCACCCCAGGTGCTCTGCTAGTGGCCTGTACGAAGTAGTTCAGTACGGGTACGCTGCGCCGCCTGCGGTGCCAGCCAGCCAGGTCAACCCCGCGCGACCACACAGGACTGACGCCCACAAGTGCGCCTGGCGCATCTTCTTCAGGCGCTCACTACTTCAGCGCTGCGTTGCCGCTGACGCGTCGCGTGGACGTGTACTTGTGGATCCGCACCGC
>Ga0070670_100001052_pt1 | contig 21913 bp, 15 predicted proteins | sample KBSS63metaG_FD_64665 | JGI IMG/M metagenome (GOLD analysis project Ga0070670, IMG submission 64665) | Switchgrass rhizosphere microbial communities from Kellogg Biological Station, Michigan, USA - KBS S6-3 metaG | ecosystem: Host-associated > Plants > Roots > Rhizosphere > Soil ... | reverse complement strand
GTGTCGGCGTACACGCTGATCGGAGCGTCGCTGCTGCTCGGCACGCCGTTCTTCATCTTCTTCGGCTGGCTGTCGGACAAGATCGGCCGGCTCAAGATCATCATGGCCGGGTGCCTCATTGCCGCAGTGACGTACTTCCCGCTGTTCCAGGGCCTCACGCATTACGTCAATCCCGCGCTCGAGACATTCTCGGCGAAGACCCCGATCACGGTTGCCGCCAGCGACGCCGACTGCAAGTTCCACATCTTCGTCGGGCCGTGGAGCAAGTTTTCGGATTGCGACCGCGTCAAGGACTTCCTCACGAAGCAGGGACTGTCGTTCAAGTCCGTGCAAGGCGACCCGGGCAAAGTCGTGACCACGATCGGCACCGAGAAAGTCGAAGGTTGGGATCAGAAGAAGCTCGGCGACACGCTCAAGGCTGCCGGCGCCCCGGCGAACGCGGACAAGGCGCAGGTGAACTGGGGGATGACGCTGCTGATCCTCTTCGTCATGGTGATCTACGTGACGATGGTGTACGGGCCGATCGCGGCGTTCCTGGTCGAGCTTTTCCCGACGAAGATTCGCTACACGTCGATGTCGCTGCCGTATCACATCGGCAACGGCTGGTTCGGCGGCATGCTGCCGCTCACCGCGACGGCGATGGTCGCGGCGTCCGGCGACATCTACTACGGATTGTGGTATCCGATCGTCGTCGCCGTCATGACGCTCATCATCGGATCGATCTTCCTGCACGAGACGAAGGACCGCGACATCCGCACCTACGAGCACGCGTAAGTCATCCGATCGCCGGCGCGCGCAAGCCCGCCGGTCGCTGCAGCGAAAAAGGGCCCGTTCGGGCCCTTTTTCATGGGGTGCGCGAACAGTCGGTCAGACCGCCTGTTTCAGCTGCTCGAGGATGGGCGATTTTGGCTTCGGCCAACGGGCGCCCCTGGCGCCGAGTTAGCCTTCGCCGAAATCCGGCTGCGCCTAGACCGCCTGTTTCAGCTGCTCGAGGATGGCCGGATTTTCCAGTGTCGAGATGTCCTGCGTGATCGCCTCGCCCTTTGCAATCGAGCGCAACAGCCGCCGCATGATCTTGCCGGAGCGCGTCTTCGGCAGGTTGTCGCCGAAGCGGATGTCCTTGGGCTTCGCGATCGGGCCGATTTCCTTGCCGACCCAGTCGCGCAGTTGCTTCGCGATCTTCTCCACTTCGGCGCCCGTCGGGCGCGCCTGCTTCAGCACGACGAACGCGCAAACCGCCTCTCCGGTCATGTCGTCCGGACGCCCGACCACCGCCGCCTCCGCGACCATCGGGTTCGCGACGAGCGCCGACTCGATCTCCATGGTGCCGAGACGGTGCCCCGAAACATTCAGCACGTCGTCGATGCGGCCCATGATCATGAAATACGACGTCGTCTTGTCGCGCACCGCGCCGTCGCCCGCGAGATACAGCTTGCCTCCCAGCTCTTCGGGGTAGTACGACTTCCTGTAGCGCTCGGGATCGCCCCAGATCGTGCGGATCATCGCCGGCCATGGCCGCTTGATGACGAGGATGCCGCCGTGGCCGTTCTCGACGTCGTGGCCGGTCTCGTCGACGATCGCCGCCATGATTCCAGGCAGCGGCAGAGTGCATGAGCCCGGGACCGTCGGCGTGACACCGGGCAGAGGGGTGATCATGTGACCGCCGGTCTCCGTCTGCCACCACGTGTCGACGATCGGGCAGCGGCCGTTGCCAACCTGCTCGTGGTACCACATCCAGGCTTCCGGATTGATGGGCTCGCCGACGGTGCCCAAAAGGCGCAGCGTCGAAAGGTCGTAGTTCCTGGGCGCGGTCGAAGGCGTGACGCCGCAAGCCTTCACCAGCGCGCGGATCGCCGTGGGCGCCGTGTAGAAGACGGTGACCTTGTGCTTCGCGATCGTCGACCAGAAGCGGCCGGCGTCGGGGTAGGTCGGCACGCCTTCGAACACGACCTCCGTCGCACCGCACGCGAGCGGTCCGTACGTGATGTACGTGTGCCCCGTCACCCAGCCGATGTCCGCGGTGCACCAGAAAACGTCGGTGGGCTTGATGTCGAACGTCCAGCGCATCGTGAGGATCGCCCACAGGAGATAACCCGCGGAGCTGTGCTGTACACCTTTGGGCTTGCCGGTCGATCCCGACGTGTACAGGATGAAAAGCGGATGCTCGGCGCCGACCCATTCGGGCTCGCAGGTATCGGCGTGCTTCGCGACGAGCTCGTGCAGCCACACGTCGCGCGACGGCTTGAAGTCGATGTTGCCGCCGGTGCGCCGGTAGACGATCACGTGGCGGATGCCTTCGCAGCCGCCCATGCCCAACGCCTCGTCGACGATCGACTTGAGCGGCAGCGCCTTGCCGCCGCGCTGCTGCTCGTCGGCCGTGATCACGGCGACCGCGCCCGCGTCGATGATGCGTTCCTGCAGCGACTTCGCCGAAAAGCCCCCGAACACCACGGAATGCGTCGCGCCGATGCGTGCGCACGCCTGCATGGCGACGACGCCTTCGATCGACATCGGCATGTAGACCAGCACCCGGTCGCTCTTCCTGATGCCGAGCGAGCGCAGCCCGTTCGCGAGGCGGCATACGCGCTGGAGCAGCTCGCGGTACGTGACCTTGGTCACCGTCCCGTCGTCGGCCTCGAAGATGATCGCCACCTTCTCCGCGTTGCCGTTCTCGACGTTCCGGTCGAGGCAGTTGTACGACACATTGAGCTCGCCGTCCTCGAACCACTTGTAGAACGGCGCGTTCGACTCGTCGAGCGTCTTCGTGAACGGCTTCTTCCACTGCACCTCGTCACGGGCGAGCTTTGCCCAGAAGCCGGGGAAGTCGCGCGCGGCGCTGGCGTTGAGGGCGTCGAAATCCGCTTTCTTGACGGTCGCCTGGGCGACGAACTCGCGCGGCGGCTCGAAGATCCGGTGCTCGTGCGATACCGACTCGATCGTTGACATGGTTTCATCTCCTCCGGAAGACCCTACGCGCGGCGCGATCGGGTCGCAGTGCTGTCGAGATTGTTGGCCCTCCGCAGTCTAACCAAACGGCTGCGTCGGCGGCAATCGGACGCCCCCCGATGCTAAACTTGTATTTTCGTTCAAAGCGTTAGCCGCCGCTACCGCTTCGCGTCACGTCCGGCACGAAAGCCCATGACCACGATCAAGCAGGAAGACTTCATCGGGAGCGTCGCCGACGCGCTGCAGTTCATGTCGTACTACCACCCGCAGGACTACATCGAGGCGCTGGGCGAAGCCTACAACGCCGAGCAGTCGCCGGCGGCGAAGGACGCGATCGCCCAGATCCTCACCAATTCGCGGATGTGCGCCGAAGGTCACCGTCCGCTCTGCCAGGACACGGGCATCGTCGTCGCATTCGTGAAGGTCGGAATGGACGTTCGGTGGGACGGCGCCTCGATGTCGATCGCCGACATGGTGAACGAGGGCGTGCGCCGCGCATATCTTCATCCGGATAACAAGTTGCGCGCATCGATCGTCGCCGATCCCGCGGGCGCGCGGAAGAACACTCGCGACAACACGCCGGCGGTGACGCACTTCGACGTGGTACCCGGGGACAGGGTGGAGGTGAAAATCGCGGCGAAGGGCGGTGGGTCCGAGAACAAGGCCAACTTCGTGATGCTGAACCCGTCCGACTCGATCGTCGATTGGGTGCTCGAAACCGTTCCGGCGATGGGCGCGGGCTGGTGTCCGCCGGGAATGCTGGGCATCGGCATCGGGGGAACGGCCGAAAAGGCGATGGTGCTCGCGAAGGAAGCGCTGCTCGACCCCATCGACATTTACGACCTCAAGCGCCGCGGGCCGAAGAGCGCGACCGAGTCGCTGCGGCTCGAACTCTTCGAGAAGGTCAACGCGCTCGGCATCGGCGCTCAAGGGCTGGGCGGGCTCTCGACAGTGCTCGACGTGAAGATTCTCGACTATCCCACGCACGCCGTCTCGAAGCCGGTCGCGCTCATTCCCAACTGCGCGGCCACCCGTCACGCGCACTTCGTGCTCGACGGCTCCGGTGTCGCGAAGCTCGAGCCGCCGGATCTCGGTCGCTGGCCCGACGTCGCGTGGGCGCCTGCCCCGTCGTCGAGGCGCGTCGATCTCGACAAGCTGACGCCGCAGGAGGTAGCCCGGTGGAAGCCCGGTGAGCGGCTGCTCCTGTCCGGCAAGTTGCTGACCGGACGAGACGCCGCGCACAAGCGCATCGCGGACCTGCTCGCGAAAGGCGAACCGCTGCCGCCCGGCGTCGACTTCACCAACCGCGTGATCTATTACGTGGGACCTGTCGATCCGGTGCGCAACGAAGTCGTCGGCCCCGCCGGTCCGACCACCTCGACACGGATGGACAAGTTCACCGAGATGATGCTGGGAAAGACCGGGCTCATCGCCATGGTCGGCAAGGCCGAGCGCGGGCCGGAGGGCATTGCGGCGATACGCAGGCACGGCGCCGCGTACCTGATGGCGGTCGGCGGCGCCGCCTATCTCGTCTCGAAGGCCATCCGCGGCTCGCGCGTGGTCGCCTTCGCCGATCTCGGCATGGAAGCGATCTACGAGTTCGAAGTAAAGGACATGCCCGTTACGGTCGCCGTCGACTCGAACGGCACGTCAGTGCACGACACCGGTCCGCGCGAGTGGCGGGGCCGGATCGGCAAGATACCGGTGACGCCACTGGCATGACGGGATGAATCTGTTCCGCAAGGATTCGGTGGCCAATGCGACCGAACCCGCTTCGGCGCTCTCGCTGCCGCGGGTGCGGATGGGACTGCTCACCAAGCTCAACCTGCTGACAGTCGGTCTCATCTTCCTCACCGCAGGGGGCACCACCGGCTTCTACGTCTGGCAGCAGTGGCGCGACGAAACGGGCGACCTGCGGCAGCGCGGCGCCTCGGCGCTGATCATGCTTTCCGAGCTGTCCGAGTTCGGGCTCTACACCGGCAACCGCGCGTACCTGGAGGCGATACTCGCGAGCCTGCCGGCCGAAGGCGACATCGCGTATGCCGCGGTCGTCGATCGCAAAGGCGAGACGGTCGCGGTCCGGCGCATCACGGATGCGCTCGGTCCCGCGGGTCCGCCGGCGCTGCCACCGGATGCGCCGTTGCCCGTCGCCGGCAGCACTTCGGCCGCCGACCTCACCATTCGCGGCAGGCGCTACGTCGAGCTGATAGCGCCGGTAAGCGGCGCGAAGATCGTTCCGACGATGGGCATCGATCAACGACCGCCCGAACTCAGGGCCAACGCCGACAGCAACGGCACGCCGGCATCGGCGGCTGAGGCCGGGAACACGCTCGGCTACGTTCGCCTGGGCATGACGTTCGATCGCGTGCAGGAGCAATTCCGCAAGCACCTGATCGGCGCATTCTCGGTCATCGCACTGCTGATCGGGCTCACCATCGGTGCCACGTTCCTGCTCACCCGCGGCCTCGTCGCTCCGATGCACCGCCTGATGCGTGCGGCACGCGCCGTCGGCGCCGGAAAGCTCGACGTCTTCGTCCCGCCGAGCTCGACCGACGAGCTCGGCTCGCTGACGCACGCGTTCAACCACATGACGCAGCGGCTTTCCGAATCACGGGCCGAGGTCGCGGATTACCAGCGCACGCTCGAGGAGAAGGTCGCGCAGCGCACGCACGAGCTCGAGATCGCGACGGCGCACGCCTACAAGCTCGCGCAGCACGACATTCTCACCGGGCTGCCCAACCGGGCGCTGCTCAACCAGCGGCTGAAGCAGATCCTCGCGCTGTCGCAGCGCAACGGCGCGCACGTCGCCTGCCTGTTCCTCGATTTCGATCACTTCAAGCGGATCAACGACACGCTCGGCCACGACTCGGGCGACCAGCTGCTGCAGGCGGTGTCGCAGCGCCTCATCGCCGCCGTTCGGGAGTCCGATACGGTCGCGCGGCTCGGCGGCGATGAGTTCGTGGTCATCCTGCCCGGCCTCGACCCCGCGCATGCGACGTTCGAGACGATGACCGTGCTGGCGCGCATCCGCGAATCGTTCCTGACGCCGTTCAAGCTCGCGGACCAGACGCCGACGTTGACGTGCTCGATCGGCGTGTCGATGTTCCCGCTCGACGCCAGCGACACGGTGACGCTCATCAAGCAGGCCGATACCGCGATGTACGCGGCCAAGGAAGTCGGCCGCAACGCATATCGGTTCTACACGGCCGACATGAACGCGCGCGTCCAGGCGCGGCTGCAGCTCGAGACGGACATGCGCCGCGGCCTGCTGCAGAACGAGTTCTTCCTCGCGTATCAGCCGCAGGTGGATCTGCAGACGGGGCGGACGCGCGCCGTCGAAGCGCTCATCCGCTGGCGCGATCCGTCGCGCGGGGTGATCCCGCCTTCCGAGTTCATTTCGATCGCTGAAGAGTCGGGCATGATTCACGCGCTCGGCGCGCGCGTGCTGCGCGACGCGTGCCGTCAGCTCGTCGCGTGGCACCGGGTGGGCATGATGCTGCGGCTCTCGGTCAACCTTTCGGTGCAGCAACTGCAGCACGACAGCTGCCTCGCCGTCGTCGACGAGGCCCTTCGCGCGAGCGGCCTCGCGCCGCAGTATCTCGACCTCGAGATCACCGAGAGCGTGATCATCAGCCATCCCGAGAAGGCGGTGGCGACGCTCGTCAAGCTCAAGGAGCGCGGCATCTCGATCACGGTAGACGATTTCGGCACGGGGTACTCGAGCCTCTCATATCTTGCCCGCTTGCCCATCGAGGCGCTCAAGATCGACCAGCGCTTCGTGCACGGCTTGGAGCACAACAGCAACGACGTCGCGATCACCCAGGCGATCATCGCGCTGTCGCATTCGCTCGGTTTGCGCGTGATCGCCGAAGGCGTGGAGACGCGCGCGCAGTTCTCCTTCCTCAAGAATCACGGCTGCGAGTCGGCGCAGGGATTTCTGATCGGCCGGCCGCTCGAGGAAAAGGAGTTCCTTGCGTGGTGGAAGGCGCAGGAGCAGGCGTCGCCCAGCGTCACGCTTCAGCCGGATATGTGGCAACCCGAGGGCGGCTCACTATCGATCGAGTGATTCGATCCCGACATGCTCCGCTCCGGGCGAGAAGCGGACTTCAAAATCTCGTCCCCTCGGGAATCGGCCGCTGCGCTAAGTCGCCGGTCAGCCGCGATCTGCGGGCCGACCGCCTGCCGTTCGAAGACCCGACCGCCCGCGTTTTAATTGCCTCGCCAGCCAGATTTGAGCAAGCAGCCATCGATCAAGGGGCCGTCCGCTAAACTGCGTTCGGGTCCGTCCGTGGCGGCTCGATTCCGCTGGTTGCGATGATGAAGCGCTGCCTACGCTCGCAGGTTGGTTAGGCTTGCCACAGTTGCCAATGGCGTCGTCACGACAGAGCTCCTAACGCGCTTGGCGAGAGCCCAGGAGAAAGCATGCAGTTCTACCTCAACGGGTACGCGCCCGGCGATCCCGACGTCCTCCCGCAGCCATCCGGTGCCGCGAAGCGATCGACGGACCTTCCCGCTGCCGTCGACGTCCTCATCGTCGGCAGTGGCCCCGCCGGGACGCTGCTCGCGGCGCAGCTCGCCATGTTTGCCGGGATCAGCACCCGACTGATCGAGCGCCGCAACGGTCCGCTCGAGCTCGGCCAGGCCGATGGCGTCGCGTGCCGCACCGTGGAAATGTTCGAGGCTTTCGGGATGGGCGCGAGGCTCATCCGCGAAGCGTACTGGGTGAACGAGACCGTCTTCTGGCGCCCGTCGCCGGACGATCGCTCGCGGATCGTGCGCACCGGACGCGTTCAGGACACCGAGGACGGCCTGTCGGAGTTCCCGCACGTCATCGTGAACCAGGCCCGCATGCAGGAGTACCTGCTCGACTACATGCGCAAGTCGCCGACGCGCCTGGAACCGGATTACGGCGTCGAGTTCCTTCGCCTCGAGGTCGACGCGGAGGGTGCTCATCCGGTCCGCGCTACGGTGCGCCAGCTGGCGAGCCGCGCCGAGCACTCGATCCGGGCGAAATACGTCGTGGGATGCGACGGCGCGCGTAGCCTCGTGCGTCAGTCGATCGGCGGGGAGCCGCGCGGCGATTATGCCAATCACGCCTGGGGCGTGATGGACATGCTGGCCGTGACCGACTTTCCCGACATTCGCCTCAAGGCAGCGATCCAGTCGGCGGAGGAAGGAAACATCCTGCTGATCCCGCGCGAGGGAGGGTATCTGGTGCGCCTGTATGTCGACCTCGGCGACGTCGACCCGAACGACCGCGGCGCTGTTCGGGCCAAATACACGGCGGAGAAAGTCATCGGGATCGCGCGACGCGTGCTCCGGCCCTACACGCTCGACGTCAAAGACATCGTGTGGTTCTCGGTGTACGAAGTCGGCCAGCGCGTCACCGATCGGTTCGACGATGTCCCGTCGACGCAGGCCGGCTCTCGCGAGCCACGCGTCTTCATCGCGGGCGATGCCTGCCACACGCACAGCGCGAAAGCCGGCCAGGGCATGAACGTTTCGATGCAGGACGCCTTCAACCTCGGTTGGAAGCTCGCGGCGGTTCTCGAGGGCCGTGCGAAGCCGGAGCTCCTGCGCACCTATTCGATCGAGCGCCATGCGATAGCGCAACAGCTGATCAACTTCGACAGGGAATGGTCGAAGATCATGGCGTCGCATCCCAAAGATGTGCAGCATCCGGAACTGGGAGGCGTCGATCCGGCCGAGCTTCAGGCGTACTTCGTCAAGTCGCTGCGCTATACGGCGGGCGTGGCGACGCATTACCCGCCGGCGACAAAGCTCACCGCGAAATCCACCCATCAGGCTCTGGCAACTGGCTACACGATTGGCATGCGCTTCCATTCCGCGCCTGTAGTGCGCCTCGCCGATGCAAAACCGATGCAGCTCGGCCACGCTGCGCGCGCGGACGGCGCGTGGCGCATCTACGCGTTTGCGGACACGAGCGGAGAGCGACTGCGCACACTCGCCGATTTCCTGACGGGCTCTTTCGACTCGCCGATCCGCCGGTTCACTCCGGCGGGCGCGGACATCGACAGCGTGATCGACTTTCGCGCGGTGTTCCAGCAGCATCACCGCGATGTGAGAGTCGAGGAGCTGCCCACGCTGCTGCTTCCGCGCAAAGGTCGCTTCGGGCTGATCGACTACGAGAAGGCTTACTGCCCCGACCTCAAGAACGGCCCCGACATCTTCGTCCTGCGCGGCATCGACCGTCTCCAAGGCGCGATGGTCGTCGTGCGTCCGGATCAATACGTTGCGAACGTGTTGCCGCTCGACGCGCAGGAAGAACTTGGCGCATTCTTCGCAGGATTTCTGATCGACGTTCCGCGGATCTAGGTGAGGTCGTCCGGCCGGTCCACGTCGCGCAGCGTTCCGGGGTCTTCGACGTCGATTCGCACGAGCGAGTCGCGATACGCCGCAACGACCGACTTCGCGCCGTCGTCGTTCGAGAGCGCCGAGAGCTCGGCGAAGCAAGCGGCTCCAAAACCGACCGGGTGTCCGCGCAGCTGGCGATAAAACGGCGCGGCAACGATCGCTCCGTCGGCGATTGCGCGGACCACGCGCACGATCGTCGATTCGGCGATCCACGGCATGTCGCCGAGCGCGACGATCCAGCCAGCGGCGTCTCGCGTGGCCTTGACCCCGCATGCGAGGCTCGCGCCCATCCCGTCTGCGGCGTTCGCGCACGGCACGATGCGTGCGCCCGCCGCTCGCAGCGCTTCTGCAAGCGCGGCATCACCTGGGCGCACGACGGCGATCACATCGGGCAAAGCTGCAGCGAGATTCCGGCATGCGAGCGCGCCGACGCAATCGTTGCCGGCGCTTGCCAGGGGCGCTGGTCCCGCAGGGGCCGCTCGTACTCGCGCAAGCAGTTTTTCACCCCCGAAGCGCTCGCCGCGGCCTGCCGCGAGCAGTATGCCGACGATGCGCTTGCCGTCGCTCACGCGATGCCGCCGTGTGGGCGAGCGCGATAAACCGAATCAGCCCTTGACGACCTCCCACTTGCCGTTCTTCACCACGTAGATCGTCATGAGGCCGTGCGTCAGGTCGCCGTGCGTGTCGAAGGCGATGTCGGCAGTGACCCCCTTGTAGTTGATCTTCGCGAGGGCGGGCAGGTACTTCGCGGGATCCGTCGAGTTGGCGGCCTTCATCGCCGCAGCGATCAGCATCACGCCATCGTAGAAATACGGCGAGTAGAGACCGACGTCGCTCCCGAAGCGTGCCTTGTACTTGTCGGCGAACGCCTTGCCGCCCGGCCTGGACGCGAGATCGGCGCCCGGCGTCGATGCAATCGCGCCGTCTGCCGCCGGGCCCGCGAGCTCGATGAACTTCGCCGAGTTCACCGTCTCGCCGCCCATGAGCTTCACCTTGTCCATTCCGAGCTGCTTCATCTGCTTTGCCATCGGTCCCGCTTGCTGGTCATAGCCGCCGAAGAAGATCGCCTCCGGATTCGTCGCCTTGATCGTGGTCAGCACCGCCGCGAAGTCGACCGCCTTGTCGTTGGTGTGCTCGTGCTTCGTGACCGTTCCGCCTGAAGCCTTCACCGCTTTTTCGAACTCGTCGGCGAGTCCTTGTCCATAAGCGGTCGCATCATCGATCACGGCGAGGCGCTTCAGCTTGAGCGTCTTCACCGCATATTCGCCAAGGGCCTTCCCCTGCTTGCCGTCATCCGCCATCAGCCGGAACGCGGTCTTGTAGCCCTGCTGCGTGTATTTGACGTTCGTCGACACCGAGAGCTGCGGAATGCCCGCGGTCGAGTAGACCGACGACGCGGGGATCGTGACGCCGGAGTTGAAATGGCCGACGACGCCGTTCACTTTCGCATCGACGAACTTCTGCGCGACGAGCGGCCCCATCTTCGGATCCGCCTGGTCGTCTTCGGCCATCAGCTCGAACCTGACGTCCTTGCCTCCGATCTTGGGCTTTTGCGCATTGAGCTCGTCGATCGCCATCTGCGCGCCGTTCTGGTTGTCCTTGCCGTAATTGGCCTGGCCGCCGGTCAACGGCGACGCAAAGCCGATCTTGACGACCTCCTGTGCCAGGATCGGTGCAGTGGACAAGCTTGCGGCGACGCCGATAGCGGTCGCGAAAAGCGCGATGCGCGAAAGCGAATTCATGGGGACCTCCAGGTGAAATGCGACGCCGACCCGCGCCGCCGAGACCACCCTGGCGACGCCGTCAGGGGTGCCGAGTCTACTCTTTCGCGGGGCCACTCGGGAGCGCTCATAGTGGAATTCGCGCGCCCATCGGGCTCTCGCTTTCCTCAGCGCTCTTCGTACACGCCCAGCTTGCGCTGCAGCGGCGATTCGTCGGCCGTGACGAGATAAAGCGGCGCGCGGCTCGACCGGTTCGCAAGCCGCACGGCGGCAAGGCCCGGTGCGCAGAACGTATCCGACTGCTCGAACGCGACGGCCGTTGCGTCGACGGTTGCGTCGCCCGCACCCTCGATCACATGAAAGACGCACGCCGCCGAGGTGCGCGGCAAGCCGATTTCCTCGCCGGGCCGCAGCAGCAGCGCCGCGAACGCGATCGTGTTGAGGCAGTCGCCGCCCGTCTCGGGATTGACGTAGGCGACCTGTACGGCTTCGCCCGGCCCGCACCTCGCGGCCCGGGCCTCCAGCGCCTCGCGCGTGCGCCGCCATTCGTACCGCAGCAGCGGATAGGGTCCCTGCGCGCGGCGACCGTGCGCGATCGGCGCGAGTCCGCCGGCAACGTACGGATAGTCGGCGCGGCGCGCCGTCTGCGGCGTCCCGTCGACGACGTACGAGACATCGAGATAAACCATCAGCGGCAAATCGAGCACGTCGAGCCAGATCATCGGCCCCTGCCCCTCGTGCCGGTGCTCGTGCCACTGACCCGTGGGCGTGAGGATGAGGTCTCCGGGCTCCATCGCGCACGCCTCGCCGCCGACCACCGTCACCGCGCCCTCGCCTTCGATGACGATGCGCGCGGCGTTCGGCGTGTGCCGATGGCTGGGCGCGACTTCGCCCGGCAGGACGAGCTGCACGCCGAGATAGATCGTCGCCGACGCCTGCAGGTTGTCGAGACCGCGCCCGGGATTCGCCAGCACGAGCACGCGGCGCTCTGCTTTCTCCATCGGCGTGAGCTCGCCGGCGCGCAGCAAGAGCGGGCGAATCGCCGCCCACGACCAATGCGCCGGCAGGGTGTTCGTGCGCGGGGCCTTCGGCGGCAGCAGCGCGCGCAGGTTCGGCCAGAGCGGCACGAGGTTCGCATCAGTGAGCGCCGCGACGTAGTCGCGAGGCAGCTCGTCCAGGGTGCCGAGTGCTTTCACGGGATGCGCTGTCGTGAGAGGAAAATCCGCTTGCGAGCGGTGAAGTTGCGCCGATGGCTTGCACGAATGTACGATTTCGTGCGGATTCGTTCAACCCGCATCGCTTACGAGGCCTCGAGCCCCGCGGGCGTCACCAGCGACTCGGCACCCGGGGAAGTCACATGACCAAAACACAGCGAATCCTTGCCACGATGGTGTTCGCCGCCGGCTTCCCGGCATCGGCGCCCGCGATCGCCCAGGACGCGGGGCCCGTTCGGATTGGCGTCATCGCCGAATTCTCGGGGCCGTTCGCCGATTACGGGCAGCAGATCGTAGGCGGCATGAAGACCTACCTCAAGCTCAACGGCGATGTCTTCGCGGGCCGCAAGGTCGACATCGTCATCCGCGACACGACCGGACCCGCGCCGGACATCGCGAAGCGCCACGCGCAGGAGCTCGTGACGCGCGACAACGTCGACATCCTCGCGGGCTTCGGGCTCACGCCGAACGCGCTCGCTGTCGCGCCCATCTCCGCCGAGGCGAAGAAGCCCATGGTGGTCATGAATGCCGCAACCTCGGTGATCACGACGCGGTCGCCGTACATCGTGCGCGTCTCCCACACGCTGCCGCAGGACACGCAGCCGATGGCGCAATGGGCGGCGAAGAACGGCATCAAGCGCGTGTTCACGCTCGTGTCCGATTTCGGGCCCGGCATCGACGCCGAAACCACCTTCGTGAAGTCGTTCAAGGCGGTCGGCGGAGAGATCGTGGACAGCGTGCGCTCGCCGCTCACGAACAACGACTTCGCCCCGTTCCTGCAGCGGATCAAGGACACGAAGCCGGAAGCCGTCTTCGTCTTCCTGCCGCCCGGAAGCCAGACGATCGGCTTCATCAAGGGCTACGAGGAGCGCGGGTTGAAGCAGGCCGGCATTCGGATCATTGCGACCGGCGACCTGACCGACGACGGCGTGCTGCAGGCGATGGGAGATCCCACGGTCGGGCTCATCACCAGCTTCCACTATTCGGCTGCGCACGACTCGCCCGAGAACAAGGCGTTTCTGAAGGCTTACGCCGACACGAACGGCACCAAGCTGCGCCCGAACTTCATGGCGTGCGCCGGCTACGACGGCATGGCGGCGATCGCCGAAGCGCTGAAGAAGACCGGTGGCTCGACGGACCCGGAGAAGTTCGTGGCGGCCATGAAGGGCATGCGCCTCGCCAGCCCTCGGGGGCCGATCATGATCGATGCGGATACGCGCGACATCGTGCAGACCGTCTACATACGCCGCGTGGAGAAGGTGGACGGGGTGCTCTACAACATCGAGTTCGACAAGTTCGTCGACGTCAAGGATCCAGGAAAGCAACCTTGATGCAGCCCTCAGTCGACGAAGCAGCGCGCGAGCGGCTGGCGATCCGCGAGGTCGTCGAGAACTGGGCGCTCTGGCGCGATGCCGGCGATTGGGAGCGCTTTCGCACCGTCTGGCATCCCGACGCACGAATGATGGCGACGTGGTTCCAGGGGACCGCGCAACGCTTCATCGAAGTGAGCCGCGAGGGCTGGAACAAGGGCGTCAGCATTCTGCATTTTCTCGGTGGCACGGCCATCGACGTCGCGGGCACCCGGGCGATCGCACAGACCAAGATGACGATCTCGCAGCGCGCGAACGTCGACGACGTCGCGTGCGACGTGGTGTGCACCGGCCGCTTCTACGATTTCTTCGAGCGCCGCGACGCGTGGCGCATCGTTCTGCGGCAACCGATCTACGAGAAGGACCGGCTGGATCCGATCGACCCCGCCGTGAAGCTGCACCTCGATCCTGCGCTCCTCGCGCAGTATCCCGAAGGCTATCGCCACCTCGCCTATCTGCAGACCAAGATCGGCTATACCGTGAAGCGCGACATGCCGGGACTCAAAGGCGCGGCAGTCGAACGGCTGTACGCCGCAGGCGCCGAATGGCTCGCCGGTCGTTCGCTCGACTGGTAGCGGCAGGGACGCACCGGCCCCTCCGGTTCACACGCGGAACGATTGCTGGACTTCCGCCGGGAACAGCATTTCGGCCTCGAGCTTCCGCCGGCAAACACCCTGCTCGAACGCGTAGCTCAGGAACGCATCGAGCGTGGTGCGATTGCCCTCGATGCCATAAGGCCACGGATCGGCGCCGAAGAGCTCCCTCGCGCGCGCGAGCTCATCCGGCATCCAGGGCAGAGGAAAGTGAGATGCGGTCACGTCCGCGAGCCGCTCGAGGCTCCGGCGCCGCGCCTCTTCGAACGCCTTGTACAGATTCATCGCGAGCCAGCGGTGGCGCTCGAAAAGCTCGCGACGCAACGCGACGACGTGCATGATCGGAAAGATCCCGGTCTTGCGCACATAAGCGAGCTCGGCCTCGCGAGGCGCGGCGAAGAGCCGCCGCACGCGCGGATCGCCGGCAACGAACGGCGCGGGCGCCCGCGCCGAAAGCACGGCGTCGAGCTCGCCCGCCAGCAGCATCTCGGAGAGCGAGCGGTCGGCCACGACGTCGAGTCGAAAGCCGGAAGGAAGCTCGAGCGCGACCTTTTCACGGCGGCCCGCGTCGTTGACGCCGCCCTGGTGCCAATGGATGGACGCGAGGTCGACGCCATACTCGTGACGAAGGAGGCCGCGCGAATAGACGGCAGCCGTCTGCGCCCACTCCGGTACGCCGATGCGCTTGCCGGCGAGCTGCTCGGGTCTTTCGATCGTATGGTCGCTCGCCACGTAGATCGACGAATGGCGAAACACTCGCGACGTGAAGACCGGAAGCGCGACGAACCTGCGATCGTCCTGTGACGTGAGCGCCGCGAGCTTCGCAAGCGAAACTTCGGAGGCATCGAATTCGCCGTGCACGAGGAACCGGTAGAACATTTCTTCGATCGGCAGGCGCAGCACATTAAGGTCCACGCCGGCAACCGGTATGGTTCCGTCCGCGAGGTCGCGGACGTGGTCGTATTCGCCGATCGCGAGCGTGAGCGGAATCTTCGCCATGGCATCGGCCGATGCGCGGATCAATCCAGCTTGATGCCGGTCGACTTCACGATCCTGCCGTACTTGTCGTAATCGCTGCGGATGAGGGCCGCAAAGTTTGCGGGTGTCGTCGCAAAAGGCTCGACACCGCCCGCCGCGTTGAGCTTCTGCCGGACGTCGGGTGACGCAAGTGCCTTGTCCACGGCGAGGCGCAGGCGGGTGAGCACTGGTTCCGGCGTGCCGGCTGGCGCGAACAGCGCGAGCCAGATCGTGACCTCGTAGCCCGGATAGAACTCCGCGATCGTCGGCAGCTCCGGAAACTCGGGTGAGCGCTGCGCGCCGGTCGCTGCGAGCGCACGCAGCTTGCCCGCCCTGATCTGGGGTTTGGTCGAAGTGCCGGCGAACATCGCGACGGTGTCGCCCGCAACGGTGGCCGCCGTCGCGGGCGAGCCGCCCTTGAACGGCACGTGCAGAAGGTCGATGCCCGCCCGCTGCTTCAGTATTTCCATCGACAGATGATGCTGGCTGCCGTTGCCGCCGGACGCGTACGGCAGCGGCGGCGTCGTGCGGCGGGCGTACTCGATGAACTCCTGGAAGTTCTGCACCGGCAGCGACGGATTGACCGCGAGGACGAATTGATTCGCCGCGACCGTCGCGACCGGCGCGAGATCCTTCAGCGGATCGAACGGCATCTTCGCGTAAAGATGCGGATTGATCGTGATGAGGCTGTCCTGTCCCAGCAGCAGCGTGTTCCCGTCGGGCGCCGACTTCGCAACCAGATCGCCCGCGATGTTGCCATTCGAGCCGGCGTGATTCTCGACGACGACGGGCTGATCCAGGAGCTCGGAGAGCTTCTGTCCGACCACGCGGGCCACGATGTCCGGAGCGCCGCCCGCCGGAATAGGGACGATCAACTTGATCGGCCGCGACGGATTCTGCGCGACCGTCGAGCCGCTCGCGACCGCCAGCGCGGACGCCGCGAGCAGACACCACGTACGACGCGACAATTTCACCGTCATGGCGCATCTTTTCGCATATCATCTGGAATTGCAACGCATCGCCCGCCATGCTCCCAGCCGCCGATAGCGCGCTCATCGACAAGCTCGTGGTCGCCAACCGGATCCTCTATCGCGAGGGCGTGGTCGACGGCTTCGGGCACGTCAGCGCGCGCCACGACGGGTCGCCGCAACATTTCCTTCTCGCCCGCAGCATGGCGCCGGCGCTCGTCCGCCGCGCCGACATCCTCACATTCGATTTCGACGGCAAGGCGCAGGACGCCCGCGACGCGCGCCCGTACCTCGAGCGCTTCATCCATGCGGAAATCTATCGCCTCCGTCCCGACGTGCACGCGGTCGTGCACAGTCATTCGCCGAGCGTGATTCCGTTGGGCGCGACGCGGCAGCCGTTGCGGCCGATCTTTCACATGAGCGGCTTCCTGGGTGAAGGCGCGGCGCTGTTCGACATTCGCGACGCCGCGGGCGACACCGACATGCTGATCAGCAACGGCGCGTTGGGCGCGGCGATGGCGAAGGCGCTGGGCGACAAATCGGTCGTGCTCATGCGGGGGCACGGATCGACGGTTGTGGGCACCTCCGTCGAGCAGGCGGTCTATCGCGCGATCTACGCCGAGGTCAACGCGCGGCTGCAGATCGAGGCGACCCGGCTCGGGCCGGTCACGTATCTCAATGCGCAGGAAGCGCAGAAGGCAGCTCTCATGAACGATGCCGTGCTGTCGCGGCCGTGGGAGCTCTGGGTGCGCGAGGTCGGGCCGGTCGAGTAGCGCACGCTTTGCCGTCAGGCAAATTGACCGGCCGCATAACCCGACGACCATGCCCACTGGAAGTTGTAGCCGCCGAGCCATCCGGTCACGTCGACGACCTCGCCGATGAAGTAAAGTCCGGGCACGCGCGTGGCCCCCATCGTTTTCGACGAGAGCTCGCGCGTGTCGACTCCGCCGATCGTCACTTCCGCCTTGTTGTAACCGAGTGTCCCTCCCGGCCGAACGCGCCAATCGTGGAGCGCCGATTCGATGGCGCCGAACTGCCTCTCGTCGAGCCGGTTCATTGCCCAGTGGGCGTCGTGCTCGGCGCACCAGGCGTCGACGAAGCGTCGGGGCAGCCGCTGCGCCAGCACATTGTCGATTCGCGCGGTCGAGGCGCGTTGATCGCTGAACCACGCGGCGTTCTCCGGCCCAGGCAAAAGATCGATCGACAGCGCCGACTTGCCCGCCCAGTACGACGAAATCTGCAGGATGGCGGGACCCGACAGCCCTCGATGCGTGAAGAGCAGGTTTTCGCGAAAGCGGCCGCCGTTGCACGACACTTCGACGTCGAGCGCAATGCCGGCGAGATCGCCGTACCGCGCCAGCCACTCGGGCGCGAACGCGAGCGGCACCAGGGCGGGTCGCGGCGGCACGACGCCGAGCCCGAACTGCGCGGCCACCTGGTAGCCGAAAGGCGTCGCGCCGATCTTCGGCACGGTGAGTCCTCCGGTGGCGATGACGACGGAGCTGGCGCGAACCGTGCCTTGCGCCGTCGCCACGAGGAACGCTGCGTCATCGCGCTCGACGCCTTCGACCGCGCAGGGCATTCGCCATACGACGCGCCCCCTGCCGCATTCCGCCTTGAGCAGCTCGATGATGTCCTGCGCCTTGCGGTCGCAGAAGAGCTGGCCGAGCTTCTTCTCGTGGTACGGAATGCCGTGCCGCTCGACGAGCGCGATGAAGTCGCGCGCGGTGAATCGCGCGAGCGCCGAACGGCAGAAGTCGGGATTCTGCGACAGGTAATTGGCTGCGCCCGCGCCGGTGTTCGTGAAGTTGCAGCGCCCGCCGCCCGAGATGCGGATCTTTTCGCCGAGCACGGGATAGTGCTCGACCAGCAGGACGCGCCGACCCCGCTGCCCCGCCTGTGCCGCGCACATCATGCCCGCCGCACCGGCGCCGATCACGACAATGTCGAATTCAGGAACCGAGGAAATCTCGCAGCGAGCGCCAACGATAGCGGGAATCGATTCTCTCATGCCGAAAACGCGGCAGGCAGAGTGCGAGCCCGCTGCGGGCTTGGAGTATTCTCGCGCGTGCCGCGGACATTTGATCACCGTCAACCAGGCGACCCAGTCGCCTCGCTACACTCGATCATGGCAACAGGCTGCGCGGATTCTGCGAAACCGCTCGCCCGCCATGTCGTCCGCACGTCCCATATGTCTGCGAAACGCCTGCTGGTGATGCTCGGCGGCTGCTTGCTCGCGCGCCTCGGGTCGCCGGCGTTCGCTCAGGACATCGAGCCTCGCGCCTACTCCAACGCGCCCATCGGCGTGAATTTCCTGATCGCTGGCTACGCCTACACGCGGGGCGGCATCGCATTCGGTCCGACGCTGCCCATCACCGATCCGCATCTCAGTACGTCGAACGCCGTCGTCGCGTACGCGAGAGTGCTCGATCTGTGGGGGATGTCGGCGAAGTTCGACGCCACCGTCCCGTACACCTGGCTCTCCGGAACGGCCGTGCACGACGGGGAAACGATATCGCGGAAGGTGGACGGCTTCTCCAACGCCTCGTTTCGGCTGTCGGTGAACGTGTACGGCGCGCCCGCGCTGACGCTGGACGAGTTCCGGGGCTGGGAACAGGACGTCATCATCGGCGCCAGCCTGAGAGTGTTCGTGCCGTGGGGCCAGTACAACAGCGACAAGCTCGTCAACATCGGCACCAATCGCTGGGCGTTCAAGCCGGAGGTCGGGGTATCGAAGGCCGTCGGGCCATGGACGCTCGAGACGACGGCGGGCGCCACGTTCTTCACGGAAAACCGCGATTTTTTCGGCGGCAACACGCGCTCGCAGCGACCGCTCTATTCAGTGCAAGGGCACGTGATCTACGGCTTCCCATCGGGTAACTGGGCCTCGGTCGACGCCACGTACTTCGCAGGCGGCCGAACCACGCTCAACGGCGCGTTGAGCACCGACCTGCAGCAGAACTGGCGCCTAGGTGCGACTTACGCGATGCCGCTGGACCGCTTGAACTCGATCAAGCTTTACGCCAGCAGAGGCGTGTCGGCGCGCACCGACAACAGCTACGACCTGGTGGGAGTCGCATGGCAGCACCGGTGGGGCGGCGGCCTTTAACAGAAAGTGGGGTCAGAGACGACTTTCGTAGAAAGCGGGTCAGAGACGACTTTGGACCTGCGGTTCGTGACTGCAAAAGTCAACCGCGCGAAAAGTCGCTCTGACCCTACATTCGGGCGAAAAGTCGTCTCTGACCCTACTTCTACGGGCCGAAGAAGTCGCGCACCTTGTCCATGAACGATTTGGCGCGCGGGCTGTGCGCTGCGGGATCGTTCTCGTTGATCGCCTCGAACTCGCGCAGGAGCTCCTTTTGGCGCGGCGTGAGCTTGACCGGCGTTTCTATTGCCACGTGACAGAAGAGATCGCCGGTCACCGAACCGCGCACCGGACGGATGCCCTTGTTTCGCAGCCGGAACACCTGCCCGCTCTGCGTCTCCGGCGGAATCTTGATCTTCGCGTGCCCTTCGAGCGTGGGGATCTCGATGTCGCCGCCCAACGCGGCCATCGCGAAGCTGATCGGCATCTCGCAATGAAGATCGGCGCCTTCCCGCTGGAAGACGGCATGCGGCTTCAGGTTCACCACGACGTAGAGATCGCCGGGCGGTCCGCCGTTCATGCCGGCCTCGCCTTCGCCGGAGAGTCGGATGCGGTCGTCCTGGTCGACGCCCGCAGGAATCTTCACCGACAGCGTCTTGTGTTTCTTCGTACGGCCCTGGCCGTGGCACGCCGTGCAGGGGTCGCTCACCACCTTGCCGGTGCCGTGACACGTGGGACACGTCTGCTGGATCGAAAAGAAGCCTTGCGAAACCCGGACCTCGCCGCGGCCGTGGCACGTCGTGCACTGCTTCGGTTGCGTGCCCGGTTTGGCGCCGCTGCCATGACACGTCGCGCAGGCCTCGAGCGTCGGAATGCGGATCTTCGCTTCGGTGCCTCGCGCCGCCTCCTCGAGCCCTAGCTCAAGGTTGTAGCGAAGATCGGCGCCGCGATAGACGCCATTGCCGCCGCCCCGGCGCTGCGCGCCGAAGATCTCGCCGAAGATGTCGCCGAACGCATCGGAGAATCCGCCGAAGCCGTCCGGCCCTCGCCCCGCGCCGAAGCCCGCGCCCTGCTCCACACCGGCGTGCCCGAACTGATCGTAGGCCGGCCGCTTCTTCGGATCCGTGAGGACCTCGTAGGCCTCTTTCGCTTCCTTGAATTTCTCTTCCGACGCCTTGTCGTCCGGATTGCGATCCGGATGGTGCTTCATCGCAAGCTTGCGATAGGCCTTCCGGATCTCTTCCTCGCTGGCGTCCCGATTGACGCCCAGCACCATGTAATAGTCGCGCTTTGCCATCACTCCCGTCCGCGTCTTACTCGCTCCCGCTTCAACGCAAGCGGCCGGAGCGGACGTCGCTTAGCGAAAAGCGCGCGTTCCGTTCCGGCCGGACATCCCATCGCCCCGCGCGACGTGGCGCGCGGGGCCGAACATCACTTCTTCTCGTCGACTTCCGTGTACTCCGCGTCGACGACCTTTTCGTCCTTCTTCGCTTCGCCGCCGCCACCCGCCGCGCCGCCGCCCCCGCCGCCGCCACCTGAGGTGCCCTGTGCCTTGGCCTGCGACTCGGCGTACATGATCTCGCCCAGCTTCTGCGCGGCCTTGCCCAGCGTTTCGGCCTGCGCGTCGAGACGCTCCTTCGAGGCGTCCTTGTTCTTGATGAGCTCCTCGGCTTCCTTCAGCGCGGCTTCGATCTTCGCCTTCTCGTCGCCGCCTACCTTTTCGCCATACTCGCCGACCGACTTCCGCACGCTGTGCACCAGCGCGTCGAGCTGGTTCCTCGACTGCACCACTTCGACCTGCTTGCGATCGTCCTCGGCGTGCGCCTCGGCGTCCTTCATCATCCGCTTGATCTCGTCGTCGGTGAGCCCGGAGCTCGCCTTGATCGTGATCTTGTTCTCCTTGCCGGTGGCCTTGTCCTTGGCCGACACGTGCAGGATGCCATTCGCGTCGATGTCGAACGTCACCTCGATCTGGGGCATCCCGCGCGGCGACGGCGGAATTCCTTCTAGATTGAACTGCCCGAGGCTCTTGTTGCCCTGGGCCACGTCGCGCTCGCCCTGCAGCACGTGAATCGTCACCGCCGACTGGTTGTCGTCCGCCGTCGAGAACACCTGCTGCGCCTTGGTCGGGATCGTCGTGTTCTTCTGGATGAGCTTCGTCATCACGCCGCCCAGCGTCTCGATGCCGAGCGAAAGCGGGGTGACGTCGAGCAGCAGCACATCCTTGACTTCGCCCTTCAGCACGCCGCCCTGGATCGCAGCGCCCACGGCGACCGCTTCGTCGGGGTTGACGTCCTTGCGCGGCTCCTTGCCGAAGAATTCCTTGACGGTGTCCTGCACCTTCGGCATCCGCGTCATCCCGCCCACGAGGATCACGTCGCTGATGTCGGAGAGCTTCACGCCCGCGTCCTTGATCGCGATCCGGCACGGCTCGACCGTGCGGGCGATCAGATCTTCGACCAGCGACTCGAGCTTGGCCCGCGTGAGCTTCATCGACAAGTGCTTCGGACCCGACTGGTCGGCCGTGATGTACGGCAGATTGATGTCCGTCTGCTGCGACGACGAGAGCTCGATCTTCGCCTTCTCGGCCGACTCCTTGAGCCGCTGCAGCGCGAGCACGTCGT
>Ga0070670_100001047_pt1 | contig 21943 bp, 12 predicted proteins | sample KBSS63metaG_FD_64665 | JGI IMG/M metagenome (GOLD analysis project Ga0070670, IMG submission 64665) | Switchgrass rhizosphere microbial communities from Kellogg Biological Station, Michigan, USA - KBS S6-3 metaG | ecosystem: Host-associated > Plants > Roots > Rhizosphere > Soil ... | reverse complement strand
ATAATGTTTCGGCCTCGACGTCTCTTTTCTCGACTGAATAAAGTCTAGCAAGATCGCCGGCTGCGAAAATGAAGTTAGGGTTCTCAGATCCGTTTTGTTTAGCCAGGTTGAGTGCAGCTTTGTACTGCTTCTCGGCCTCGGCGTAGTCGCCTCGCACGAACGCCTCGTCCCCTGCAGTCCGCTGGCGATGTATGCGGGCGTCCTCACTTAAAAAGGGACAGGACAGCAAGAGCCCAAGGAGGATAACAACAAAGACTCCAGCGGTTCTGGTTGCCATACTTATTCTTGCACCACGCGACAAACCGCCAGACCTTTCATAGTCCTGCAACAGCGGCGTTCGCCTGTCTTTCGCATTCAGAGTTATCCGTCGCGGCATCTTTTCGTGCATCTCTCCGTTCAAGATACTCTCCAATTGTTAGTTGCCCGAATCCTCCAGTCAAGGCGCCGACAGTACATCCCAAGATCCCGCCAACTACCGCTCCTGCCGCGCCGACAAGTGGTTCACCGGGACCAGTCACAATACCTACTATTCCTCCACCAACGCCGCCAGCGACGGCTCCGCCTGTACCACTAATTGCGCAGCCTATTGCCATCGCACGTCCGACTCGCTTTGATCTACCTTGCTCAAGGTTCCGCTGCCGTTCACTCTGTCTGGCGGCGAGGCAGTTCTGCTTCACCATATCGTGAATCGCCTTCTTTTGGTCCGGTGTGAGCGGTGTCTTCTTCTGCGGATGTTGGAACCTGCGATCACCGCCTGGGCCACCGCCGCCTATAGGTGGCTCTCCACCGCCAACCGGCCCGGATGGGGAATCTGGCACCCAGTAAGTGTTGCACCTCAAAAATGGGTCGCTGATTTGCTTCGGGTGTTCTGGATCGGTTACGTCAAACCACGCCCACCAGCTACAGACTTCCACCAACCGCAGCCCGCTTGGATCCACAAAGTTCACCGGATCGTTCTGCACATAGCTGTACCGGTTGAAGCTTTGCGGGTTAGCGACTGTCATGCTGCCGTTGTACGGATCGGGACTGGTCCAGCGGCCGGCGAGGCTCTCATACTTTCTGAACCACGTGTGATCCAAACCAGTAATGGTGTCGCGCTCGGTCAAAGCGTATTTATGGCGATTGTTATCGCTGGCACTGTAGCCTTGACCGCCAGTGCGCAGGCCCAGGCCCGCACCGATCTCTTCCCCAAATGGCAGGTAATCGTGTCGGGCGATGATGGTGCTGGCAGTTCCATTGTTGCTCATAACGGCGCGGGTAGAGCCCTGTACGTCTGCCAGCACGTAACGAAGGCCGCCCCCGGTAGCTGAAGCGGCGCACAGCGCTGCCGCATTATCACCAAACTCGCTCGAGACTGAGAACGCCTGAATCTGATGCGCGCGCGTGTCGCCGTTGTTATCTAGTTCGTTCAACCAGAAGTTGTAGCCGCTGAGATCGTGGGTGCGTTGCAGGTAGCCTGTGTAAAGGTCAGCCACGAACTGAGCGTTGGTCGTGTTCAGGTTGGCATAATCGGTTGAATTGAACAGCGTCGAGCCAAGACTCTGCGCTGCGGCAATCAACTGCGTAGCCCCTTGCGCCTGCGCCTGGCTCAGCGTCGCCGTCCAGGTTGACAGTTCACCCTCGGTCGGTTGCCGGTGCAACACGCCTTGATAAAAGTCCTTTATGAATTGCGCGATTGGTTTGTAGCAGGAACTCCCAGCGGTCGTGCACTGGCGCAACTGCCTGATCTGTACGACCCGGATTGAGGTTCCATCCGGAGCGCCGGCCAGAGGGTGATCGATGTACGTCGGCAGTCGCAGGTTGAGCGCGGCAAGTGCGTCGTTCAACTTAGTTCTTAGTTCGTTTACGTCGTCCTTGCTAATCGGATCGCCGGTCGAGACAGTGGTATGTGTCCAGGTTGCGGCTCCCAGCCCGGCGAGGCTCCGGACAGCGTTGACTGCGGACCGCAGCTCGGTAACGTGGGCGGCCTTGACCGATGTCCCGTTCCCCGGGCTCTCGGAGTTCCCCACCAGGGTCGGATCGGTTGTGAAATTCAGGCGCGCGCCCAGCACCACATTGCTGTAGAGAGAAGTACAGTTGCCGGAGCCGTCCGCCGAGCACACGCGATAGAGATAGGCGCTGCTGCTGCCACCGCCACTATCGGAAAGGCTGGTCGTCGCGGTCGTGCCAACCGAGGCGTAAGAGCCGCCGGCCGCCTTGCGTTCCACTCGGTAGTTAGCGGCGCCAGAGGCTGCCGACCAGGTTAAGGTGACGTTGCCGCTGGCGGCGGTAGCAACCAGATCAGTTGGCGCCGACGCTACACCTATCTCGGCCGTCGCCAGCAATTGCCCGCCGCGATAGATATTTTCCCGTTCGAGCAAATTTCCGCCGCTGCCGAGATAGTCGGCGACGTTTTGGCCAAAGACGTCGTAAACCATCGTTCGAGTGTTGGTGCTGTCTGTCGTCTGAACTCGCTGACCAACGCAGTCGTAGATTGAAGTTTGCACGCTGGTCTCATTGAGCAGCTTCACTGCGCGCTGCCGGCCATTCGCGTCATACTCGTATTTGAGCCCGCGAAACTTCGTGTCGGTAGTGATATTACCCGCAGCGTCGTAGCTCGTGGGCGTCGAGCCGCTATCGATGAAGCGATTTGTAGCGGCGTCGATCTCGGAGGCAGAAACGGCAGGTAAGCCCAGTGTGCTGTTCGCGCTCTGGAAGCGATTGCCAAAGCGGTCGTAGGTGTAACTTTGCGAATACGTTTGCGAACCCATATTACCGCTCTGGTATTCCGCAACGTTCGACAAGCGTCCCAACTGGTCGTACCGGAAACCCTGGAGCCACTGGGTTGAGCCGTTGATCGTTCCCGTGATGCTGCCGATTTGTCCGGAGTTCTTGGACGTATCCACCGCGCCGGTGCTCGTGTTGAACTCGCCATAACGATAGTCATACTGCTGCAGCACAGTGGTGACGTTGTTAACCGTTTGCGAGAGCTTTACTTTGCTGGTCTGCAAGCTCTTGTTGTATTCCAGCGCGTGTACCATCTGGTTGCCGAGCGTCTCGGAAGCGAGTCCTCCATGGGCCTCGTAAGCGAGCGAGGTTGCGAATGTTGTCGTGCCGTCGTCGATACTGGCCAAGCGCCCACCTTCATCGTAGGTGTGACTTAGCGCGCGACCGCTGGGATACGTTTCGCTGGTAAGCAAACCCGCCAGGTTATAGCTGTAGCTTAATGAGTAGGTGGCTGAGCCGGTTACTTGCTTCTGGACATTCACCGCGCCCATGGCGTCATAACCATAATACGTTCCGGTGATCGGCGTTCCGCTGCCATAGGTTGTCGCCAGCACTCGTCCGTTGGAGTAACCATGCGTGTAGCTGGGGGCGCCGCCAGGTAGAGTCTGCGAGTCGTAATAGTAATGAACGGCCGGCGTCGCGTCGGAGTAGGTTATCTGACTCAGACGGTTGAGGTCGTCATAGGAAAACTGTGTATGCACGCCGCGCGCGTCATAGCCGTCGGTAACCAACCCGCTTGAGTTGTAATCGATCTTCCGGCTCCAGGCGCTGTTCCCGGTTAGTGGATCGCTAAGATTGTAGCTCGAGTTGGTGGCTTGCTCGACCTGTCGCTCGCGAATCAACCGCGAGAGCGAGTCGAACTTGAAGTAACGATGTTGAGTGGAGCTTGGTCCCGGCTGGCTGACGTGGACCAGGTTATCCAGTGCGTCGTAGTCGTAGGAGGTAGCCTGGGTTGGCACGCTGGTGGTGCCGAGGTTGCCGGATGAATCGGGTTCGTCCAAACGAACTACCCTGCCGAGGGCATCAACCTTTTGCCGGCGTTGCCTGCCAGCCTGGTCGGTGATGGTAGTAAAGACCCCGGCAAAGCTCATCTGTGCCGAAGTGGTCAGCGCGTTGTTGTCGTCGCCCCGCGGCGTCGTGACCTGGGTAACGCGTCCCAGGTGGTCAAAGGTGCTGCTGTTCCAGAAGCCGCTGAGGTTGATCGCGGTGCTGTACCCGCTGGCATAGTAGGGATTACTCCAGCGATAAGCCCGGCCCATCACGTCGTATTCAACGTCCTGGGTAGAGTAGCCGTTTGCCGCGGTGAAGTTGTCCAGAGTTCGAGCTACTGCGTCGCGGCCATCAAAATAGCGGCGGCTTTTTATGTAGCGCGCGGTACCGCCCGGCGCATCAAGTTTGGTTTGAGTTTCGACGTAGTAGTGATACTTGCCATTCGCGTCGGCTTCGAGCACGTCGGAATAGATCAGGTAGGAAGCTCCGCCGCCGGGAACGGTCTTATGTTCCAGCCGAAGTGAATCTGAGTTGTAGTAATTGGTCGTCACCAGGCTATTTTCATCCGTTGAGGTTGCCACCAGACCGGTATTGAAATCATAAGTCATGCTCGTGGTCAGGTTCATTCCCGACGGATTTCCGCTGGTCACGGAGGTTTGGTAAGCGTAAGTGTTTGTATTAGGACTATCCGTATAGCTGAACGTCTTTAACTGGCAGCAGTCAACCTGCGTGGTAACCACATTGCCGGCGATATCGTAAGTGGTTGAATGTGCGATCGTGTTAGACGAACTGTTGGCGTCAGGATAGCTGGTAACGGTGGTGATATTGCCGCGATAGTCGGTTGCCGGATCGTAAGGACTCTGATAGTCACACACTAACTCCTGCAACTCCGGATCCCACACGCAGACTTCCTCCTCCGGCGCAAACGGGTCGTAAGCCGCTTCGTGTTTGGTGAGGTTGCTGCGGCCGGTGAGATTGGCGTGATTAGTACCATAATTGTCATACGCGTAGTCGGAGCGCAAAATGGGCGTGCTAGATCCTCCCGGAAACACCTTCACAATTTCCGCCAAATGGATGAGACGCCGGTTGATATATGAGGAGGACGTAATATAAGTGGTTTCGCGACGCCGCAACTCGGTAGCCGACACCGACCCGTCGCTCGTAAAGTCTCGCTCGCTGATAGCGGCGACATTGTTATAGGAACTCGTGTAACTGAAAACCACTGCCTTTGTTTGACCAGTCTCGTCCGTGGTCCTTACTTGGGTCGGACGTGGAGCGTTACCTGCGCCCTGCTCCCAATCAGTCACGGTATGGACCAGCGCGGAGGATCCTTGCTTGTCAACAAAGGTCTCCTTGATCAAGCCGTCGTCCCATTGGTCGGCGTGAACGATCGCATCGGATTCGCTGATCGACCCATCCGGTGCGGTAACCGTCGAGATTCCGTTCGCCTCGTCAACAGAAAATGTGTAGTAGGGCGCAGTAGCTGGATTGCCATTCATGCCCGTGGTGCGTCCGGCCCAGTCGTCGGTTCGTGTCGTATAGCTCGGAAGATCGGATAGCCCGTTGGTGGAATTCACCGGAGTACCGGGATAGTTGTAAGTGCTCACGGCCGCTTGCGTGCCCTCGGCGGTGACGGAACCGGTGCTGGAAGTCGAAGTTGAGCTCACAGTCATACCGCGGAATTGCACGGTCTGATAGATCATTCCATAAGCAGAATAGTCGAAGCGATACCCAATGTGGGCGCCGCTTGCTTCCGTGCTGCTGGGCAAGAATACGTATTTGATTACATGAGAACTGGATGGCAGCGTGACATGAACGCCTGAGCTGAACAGCGTGCCGGCATTGTAACTGAGGTCGTCGTAGTAGAAGCGCATTACCTCTCGATCAGCCTGCCCGGTAAGTCCGGGCGCTTTGATCGTGACCAGGTCGCCATTGCTGCTGTCGTAGTAGAAGCGCACCCGCCGCGCCATCGTATCTTCGACCGAGGAGATTCTTGGCCCAACGCCGCCCACGTAGCAGATCTTCAGGTAATTGCCATTGTTATCGGTGATCTGAGTCGGATAACTTCGCTGTCCGCCGGTGCCCGCGGCGCCGTAGGTCACAGTAGTGCCGTTCGCGTAAAACAAAGTCCCCCATCCGCTGCCGCCTACGAAACGAATAAACGAACCATCGTTAGCATCGTAGGTGTTGGCACTCGTGTAGGTAAGGGCGTGGCGCGTGCCGTCAGCATCAGTTAGCGTGAACCCAAAACTTCCCTGGTCCTCGATTTGTCCATAGCCCAGGCGAAAGCCGGGCGCCGGATATCCGGAATCGACGTCGTAGGTCAGCCAGGTCGAATTGTCATATGGGTCCTTAGACTTGTTATAGAGCAGACTGTTGTAAGTGAGGTCCAGCGAGACGCTAATTCCACGGCCGGGAAGATTGACAATGGGCAGACCAAACGAAAAATTCTTGTTGCCGGTTTCAGTCCCCTCCGTCGCAACAGCGGGCATAAGCCCTCCAGGCCGTGTCTTGCCCGGGGGCGCTCCGACGCTGTTGGCCGGCTGATAGAGCGAGCCCGTCTCATCGTCCGGTAGCGGGTCGTCAATGGGATCGCGTAAAGGCGAGAGAGGCAGCGCCATGAAACGCCGAGCATTCAGTGGTTGTTTTTCCGGTGTGGCAGGGGACGCTGAACTGTGATGTCTCTTAGTGGCGAGTTTGCGTGAAAGCGTGGCGACGGCCGCCGGAGTTGTCATTGCGCGCGCTTGTATGCGCGACCGGTGTGAGTTCTCTTTTTTCTTGCCGCCGAAAGGTTCTCTGGTCCCTTCGTTGACGGTGACCCGTATGCTTTCTCTGGCTGCGCCCGCTCTGGCCGTCAGGATGGCAGTGCCGTGTTTGCCTGCGACTGCCTGCCCGTCGCGCTTAACAAAAACGATCTTGGAATTGGTCGACTCCCATTCCGCGCTCAGACCTTGAACAGTTTCACCCTGGAAGTCGAGGGGAATAGCCGAAAACTGCATCGGCTGGCCCGACTGTAGCTCCACTTCTCCGGCAGGATTGAGTTGAAGGGACGCGACCCGCGCCTCGCGCTCCTCTCTGGATTGTTGCACCGGTCTGCTGCCTTTCGGAGCCGGCACGCGAGGAGTCCGGCCTGCTCCGCCGCGGTTCGGAAAAGTAAGTAATCCAGTTCCGTACTCGAGCGAGCCTTTGGCGGAACTGCCAAGGACGGTTGAAAGCTTTACAGCTGACCGCACTGCCGAGGCGGCCACCACGGTGGGAAGCGAACATGCAATCAGCGAGGATAACAACAGAAACGCCGTGGCCTTGCGGGCAGCATTGCTGAAACTGCTGTTGCGAAGAGTATGCCTGGCCAATCGCGAGTAAGAAGAATGGGTTAATCGCATGATGAGCTCCGTTGGTAACCAGCACTTCAAAAAGATCTATTGCAGACTCAGTAACACCAATATCTCGCCCTGCCCCTGCGCGAGCGGCTCGAGCGCTTTGCCGATGAGTGTGCCGGGACGATGAATCTGCACCCCGCCAAGGCTAAGCGGCTCTGACTTCTTCGCCATACCTTCTTTGTCACCGGTAACAAGCAAATCGCCAACCTGGATTGGTCCGGCGGTAGCATCTACTTTGACTTTCACCCGTCCTGTTGTAGCAACCAGCACCTTGCCTGCCGAGTTCTCGCCCAGCGTGATGCCAGGCTGCAACGAAATCACGCCCGCCACGCGCGTGTCGTAGGCTTGCGACGAGGCGACCACCTGATTGGATTTTGTGTGGTCGAGCACAACGACGGTGCCGGGAGCAAGAGTTTGAGATGACTCAACCCATTCGGCCACGTCCTGATACTTGGCCGCTATGTTTCCCGCAACGGTGATACTTCCCGAGTCGTCGAGTCGCATTTTCTCGACTCCGTTCACGCTCCACACGTAACGGGCAGCTGAAGGAACCATGAAATCCATCTGATGGTCGGATATACCGAGGCCGTATAGCGATGAGCCGTTGTCATCAAAGAGGCGAAGCTTGGGATTAGCCCGGGCGGTGGTGCTGTAGCTGGCGCCGAGTGAAATAGCATCGGGCGCGCCTGAGCCGGTTGGGGTGTTGCTGCCAATTTGAAGTTTCTGCGACGGCGAGGTTACGCCGATGCCAATGTAGCCATTTGCCCGCACAATAGCTTGAATCCCGCTTGAACTCTCGAAGGTAGCGATGGTGTCATTAGCCGATGAGGTTGATGTCTTGGTGCGAAAAGCGTTGGTTCCTCCGTTTACATCGAGCGAGTAGTTGGGCGCGGTGGTACTGATGCCGACGTTGCCGCTCGTGTTAATGAAGAACGGCCTGTTGAATGCGCTTACGGGATTCGATCCGGAGCCAGTCTGCAACACCGCAAGAGTGCCGTCATTTCCCGCCCACCACATGCCACCGGCGGCAGCAGTATTAATTCTGTTCCAGTCCGAGCCGTTGAAAAACAAGTTACCGGAAACATGAGCGTTACCCCCGTTAGCACTCACAAACGTATGCCCGGAGTTCGCCTGGTTCCAAATGATTTGGCGTCCGAGATTATCTCGGATATCTATGGGACCGCCGGGACTCGTCGTGCCAATGCCGACGTAGCCGCTTTGGTTTAGGTAGAACGCGCCATCATCGGGCGCCCCGGTACCGGCGAACCTGCCGATCTGGAAGTTGTTGCTCGCGTCAGTCCCCAGGCGAAAGAGCGCTGTAGAGTTCTTGTCAAAACGGATCCCGCTGAAGGTGTCTCCTGTCTTGCGGACCGTCATGGTGCTGTAATAAGTGCCGTCGAGCGTGTTTCCCGCCGTGCTTATTGTTAAAGGCGCAGTCGGCGACGTGGTGCCAATGCCTGCGCTGCCGGTACTGGGAAACGTATTGGTGGCCTGTGCTTCAGCGCTTTGCTGGCATAACACCAGCAGCACGAGAGCAACGCCGACAAACCAGAGCTTCAGATGAGCTTTCCATAAAATAATATTCATGCCGTCCTCTTTCCAGGTAGTTTTGAAGATTCAGTTTGCTAAAGCCTTTCCAGATTCTCAGCAGTTCAGGCGCTGGAGGACTTCATTACATTGGGTATTCGTCACGGCCGGCAATCCAGCCGTTTGTTGATGTGTTTACGGGAGAACTACTGCAAGCTAAGTAGCACCAGAATTTCACCGGTTCCTTTCTCGAGCGGTTCGATTGCCTTGCCGATCAAAGTTCCTGGTGAATGAACTTTTCTGCCGCTAATCGTGAATGGTTCTGACTTCATGGCCAGGCCCGGAACGTCACTGGTAACTAACAAATCGCCGATGTGAATCGGACTTCGAGTAGCACTCACCTTCACTCGGACTCGGCCCGTAGTAGCAACCAGGACCTTGTTTTCTCCACCTTCACCAAGCGTAATGCCGGGTTGTAAGGAGATCACGCCGGCGACACGCGTGTCATAGGCTTCCGTCGAGGCTACTACCTGATTGATTTTTGTTTTGTCCAGCACGACCACTGTGCCAGGTGAGAGCGACTGCGAAGATTCAACCCACTCAGCTACGTCCTGGTATTTGGCGGCAAGGTTCCCGGCAACGGTGAGGTTGCCGCCAAAACTCGCATTGCCATCACGTCCGACCACGAAGGCATCAGCTCCGGCGGCATTGGTGACATGTATCAGCCGCACGGTCTTGCCGGTATACACTCCGTGGCTGTTGAGTGAGTTACCGCCGATTCGTAAAACGTCGTAATCTACGGATGCATAATAGGAATTGCTGGCGTCCGGAAACAGCTTGAGTCCCGCGTCTGCGTAACCCGTATTGGGCGTCGCCGCTATTTCACCGCCCCGGCCTATCACAAACGAGTCGCTCCCGGTCAAAGCCTTGATGCGGAAAAGCCGTACATACCCGCCGGCGTAAGTGCCGTGAGCGCCCGATAAAGAGCCGTCGATCAGCAGTCCATCGTGAATGTTTCCCGCGTAATAATTGTTAGTGCCGTCGGGCGTTACGATGAAGGTTGCGTTGCCCGTCGTGCTCGTTGTTACTGAAAGCTTACCTCCGGGACTGCTGGTTCCGATTCCCACACTGCCGGAGTTGAAATAGATATTGGAACCGGAATTACCCCATTGCGAGCCGACTTGAGACCAGGCGGTTTTGCAGTCTCCGGCAATGCACAGCCCTCCTGAGGAATTGAGCGCGCCGCCCTGAAGATCAAGTTTGTAACCCGGGCTGGCCGTGCCGATGCCAACGTTGCCGGCGCCGTCAATGCGCATACGTTCGTTAGAAGTTCCATTACTGTTAGTCAGAAAACTTATGGGAGCCGCTGCGAAGGTGGCCAATGACAAACCGCCGGTAATTGTCGAGTAGGTTGAAAGGAGAGCCTTATTTTGCAGTCCCGTATTGGAAAAACCGGACGAAAACACCTCCAGGGCGGCATAACCCGTGTTGTTGGACACAGCCAAAGACCCTTCACTTGCATTCCCGGCGTTGCTGTTTTCCACCACCAGACTAAGCGGCGTGTTAGTAGTCTCTTTAAGATGCAGGCGGGAATTTGGAGCGGTTGTGCCGATGCCGACATTGCCGCCGGAAGTGATGCGCATTCGCTCCGTTCCGCCTCCGCTCTCGCCGGTTAAGAACTGCAACGTAGTCGGAACAACTCCGCTTGAGACGGCGCCATCGATGGAAAAGCGAATTCGCCCACCGCTCACATAGGACGCACCGTCATAGCCCTCGGCGTAGAGATTGCCAATATTGTCGCCATTCGCAGCTGCTGATGGAGAAGCTATCGTTCCGCGACTCTTGCGGAAGGTAAAAAGCGCAGCGTTACCGTCCGCCGAGTGTTGCGAGTTAGTCACTCCGCGAGGCGTGGTCGAAGACTCGGTGGCAACGTGGAGAGTGCTGGCAGGCGCAGCCGTACCGACACCAACATTACCCGAATTGGTATTGTTAATATTGTTTCCATTCGTAGCCCATTGAGCCTGCACGTTGGTCGCTTGAAGTAGGAGCAGCATGAAGCCGGCCAGCGCCATCGTCATGATCTGAAATCGGCGCGTTGCCAGGCGCTCAGTTGTTCGTGGTATGTGAGTCATAGTCTCCTTGCCTTTCACAAAGTTGCGATGGGAAATCAATTGGCCCAGTCGAGAAAACGCCGCAATCTCCTGCCCGACCTGGGCATTAACGACCCAGACCGAGACCGGCCGAAAGGTCGACGCTGGAATTGCCAATGTAAGCGCTGTAGCTAATTGAAAGTCCGAGGGGGACGGACTAATTGGTTTGTCTAGACGTGAGTCGTTGACGCGGAACTGACGCGATGAGAGTCGCGCATCAACGAGGTAAATCGTACTACTCGCTGAAAAGTTTGCCTAAACTGAAACGGGCGGCAGTCTAGACCCGGTGAGAATTGTTGTCAATGACAGATTTATTCTTTTCTGATTGCGTACGGACCACCCGGCTGGTGATCGTTATGACAGCGAAGAGTGCGCGTTAATTTGCTCCGGTGCGACCAGAGTTTGACGCATTAGCAACGTAGCTTTGGCGCGCGCGCACCACCAGATTCGCTGCGCGGGTTTTAACTTTGAGGTCGCGCTTTTCTCCGGCCTGCACTTCGCCTTTCGGATAATAGCCGAGACTGTATTGCCGGCCGAGCTCGTCAGTGATTGCGCTGAATGCTTGCGGCACGTCCGCGAGATCGTCTGCCCGATACATGCGCCCGCCGGTCTTCTCGGCCAAAAACTGAAGATAGTTGGAACCGACGGCATAGTCCTTCGTCAATTTCACCCGCACATGTTCGCGAGTCTTCGCGTCGGCAATCTGGTTGAGCCGGCTGGGCAGCTGTGGCAAGGTGTTGTATTGCACGGTGTAGATCACTACGTTTGCTTCTTCAGCGTCGCGCAGGTTCTGCTTCAGCGATGCTTTGCGGCTGCCGTTGTCGACGCCGTCAGTCAACATCACGATGGCTTTGCGACCGGGAATCGCAGCGAGGCGCTGGTTCAGTACAAAACCAACCGTGTCGTAGAGTAGTGTGCCTTCGTGAAGCGCATCGAGCCGGAGCTTTTGTTTTCGCAACTCCGCTAGAGTCACCGCCTCGGTCAAAACATTTATTTTTCCATCAAAAGAGACCAGCAGCAGCCGATCGTTTGGTCGCAGCCGTTTGATAAACGTATTAGCGGCGGTGCGAATCGCCTGCAACTGAGATTGCGTTGAACCGCTGACATCCAGCAAGAGCGCGACGGTGAACGGCTGCTCTACGGAAGCAAAATACGCGAGCTGTTGCTCGACGCCATTTTCGAAAATTCGAAAATCGTCCTTTTGCAGGTTGCCGATGTAGCGGCCATTGCGATCCAGAACTTCGGCCGGGACGGTGATCAGGCTGGTGCTGACGCGAACGGTGTCGTTCTCGTCAAACTCGGGTTCCTTTTCAGGCGCCGGTTTAGTTGCAGTCGCGGTGGGCGCGACGGCGGGACGCAGCACCGGAGGCGCGGGCGGAGGCGGCGGCATGTCAGCGAGCGTTTGCGCGGTGCCCGTTAAATGCCCGAGACCAATGATGAGCGCCAGACTAGCAAAACCGATCAGCCGTTTCATAGTGATTCTCCTGAATTAGAAAACCACTAAAGCCCGGCCAATCCCAGCAATTCATCGTGGCGCAAGTTGACCTTTCATTCACACCGTGCTTCAGCGCGGTGACTTCAGCACACTCCCACCAGAAACCGTTTAAACGGTTTCGCGTCGCCGCGCGTCCTTGATCACCGGGCTAAAGCCATGCTGAGAATGACAAACACCCGCCCGTTAACTCAATTGACACTCCCCAACCCGCGGGCTACGATGCGACGCCCCGCGCGGCTGATTCACTATTTGCATTCGATTCGCAAGCTGCGCGTTTTACTATTCGCGGTTCAGCCTTTACGATTGACTACCTATGGGTTTCGCAACTACGGCCATTCACAGCGGACAAGATCCCGATCAGACAACCGGCTCAGTCACCGTTCCGATTTATCAAACCTCTACCTACGCGCAAGACGGTCTGGGCCGTCACAAGGGTTACGAATATGCGCGCACGCAGAATCCGACGCGCAGCGCGCTGGAACAAAACCTGGCCGCGCTGGAAGGGGCGCGCTTCGGATTCGCTTTCGCCTCCGGCATGGCCGCTATCGATGCGACCCTGCGGCTCGTGAAAGCGGGCGAGCACGTGGTGGTGTCAGACAATACCTATGGCGGCACTTTTCGTCTCTTCACCAAAGTGCTTGCGAATTACAACATCGCTTTTGACTTTGTCGACACCTCAGACGCTCTCAATGTCGAGGCCGCTATCAAGCCAAACACCAAGATGGTTTTTGTCGAGACACCGACGAATCCGGTGATGATTGTGACCGACCTGCGCGAGGTTTCGGAGATAGCGCATCGCGCCGGCGCGCGCGTGGTTTGCGACAACACTTTCATGTCGCCTTACCTGCAACGGCCGATTGAGTTTGGCGTGGACATCGTAGTCCATTCGACTACGAAATATTTGAACGGGCACTCTGACGGCATTGGCGGCGCCGTGCTTCTAAACGACGAGAAGGACGCGGCCTGGATTGGTTTTATTCAAAACAGCGCCGGCGCCATTCTCTCGCCCTTCGATTCCTGGCTGGTCATGCGCGGCACAAAAACCCTGGCCCTGCGCATGGAGCAACATGACAAGTCAGGCCGCGCTGTCGCCGCGTTTTTGGAAGAGCACCCGAAAGTGAAAAAGATTTATTATCCGGGCTCGGCGTCGCATCCCCAGCATGCTTTAGCGAGGAGCCAGCAGCACGGATTCGGAGGCATGGTGGCCTTCGACGTTGGCTCATTGGAAGCGGCTCGTACGGTGCTTGAAGGAGTGAAGTTATGTACGCTCGCCGAGAGTTTGGGCGGTGTGGAGACGCTGATTTCGCATCCGGCCACGATGACTCACGCGTCCGTCGATGCGGAAAAACGGGCCCGGCTCGGAATTACCGACGGGCTGGTGCGGGTTTCTGTTGGGCTCGAAGACACGGATGATATAATCGCCGACCTCGATCAGGCGCTGAACAGCATTTAGTGGTCATCTGTTTTGTGTGATTTCGAGTGGATTTGGTGTCGTTTCGTGGTACGTTTTTCGTAATTAACAAAGCGGACAAATCACTAAGGAACACGAAACCAGAACGAAACCGACACGAACCAGTATTTTGATGTTGTAGCGCAAACTGCTCGTCACAGGTTAGAATTCAATCGAACTTTTGCCTATTCCTGAATCGCCTTCACACCGTATGAATGTCGAGCTGCATGCAAAATCCGACGTAGGTCGTGTCCGCCGTGGAAACGAGGACAACTTCCTGGTCCTTGAACTTTCCAAACAGCAAACCTGGACGGGTACCGACGGCAACGCCGCGCCGAAAGAGATCGGCAACTTTGAACTCGGCGAGAAAGGCCTGGTGCTGGTTGTTTCCGACGGCATGGGCGGCGCACTCGCCGGAGACGTTGCCAGTCGCATGGCCGTGGATTCCGTGCGCGACATGATCATGGGCAACAATTCCGACGCCGGCTGCGATCCGGAAGCTTCGCTTGTCGACTGTTTGAAGACTGCTACCGTCTACGCCAACCTCGCGATTCATCACAAGAGCCAGGAAGATTCACGTTGCGCCGGCATGGGCGCGACGTTCACCGGCGCGGCCATACACGGCGATCTGCTCGATCTGGTGCAAGTCGGCGACAGCCGTGGCTATCTAATTCGCAAGGACCACATTCGCCTCGCCACTAAAGATCAATCCCTCGTGAAACAACTTGTCGACGTCGGACAGATCAGCGAAGCGGAAGCCGAGACGCACATGTTTCGCAACGTGATTCTGCAGGCGCTCGGCGCGCAGGGCGACGTAACCCCGGTCACCGGCCGTATTCGTTTGCGCCGCGGCGATACGTTGTTGCTCTGCAGCGACGGTTTGTCAGGGAAGTTGCGTTCTGAAGATATTCAAAACATCGTGGCGGGAAATCCTGATCTGGCGAAGGCGTGTGACGAGCTGGTCGCGGAAGCCAACAATCGCGGCGGTGAAGACAACATCACGGTCATCCTGGCGCGCTTTACTGGAGACGAACTGGAAGAACCAACGACTGATCGCATAACTGTCGAACTGCCGCCGATGCAGGAAGAAGATAAGACGCTCGACGATACCTATAGCCCGGATACCGATCCTCAGAACTAGTTTCTAACCCGTCGTACTTCAAAACCATTTTCCATTTCTCATTTTTTATTTCTCATTTGTCATCGCTGGCAGGTTGTCGCAGATGTTTATAGCTTGTGAGCTGGAATGCGCTTGCTCGGACACCGCTCTGATAAGAGTTTCGCTCCGCCGGAGCGAGGATGTTGGGTGGGCGCCCGTGGCTATAAAAATCTAGCTCCTACGGAGCTGAGGCAATCGCTCTTATAGGTGCTGCTAACGCTACTCTTTCGTTGGTAGCTCCTTCGCGCGCCAGTCCGTTCCTTCGTCAATTCGCCTCACGTAGATTGACGAGCCTTCAATGCTTTCAACGCGAACGCGCTCCCCTGCTTCAAGCGCGGATTCTCCTTCCGCCGGATAAGCCGTCCATGTCGAACCAAAAACTTTCACCGCGCCCTCCTGCATCGCGCCGCGGCTCGAAGAAACAACAGTGCCGATCTTTCCCGGCAGCGAATCGACGCCGGTGCGCAGAGAGTCTCCCGTCTTTTCCCGCGAGAAATAGTTGACGAAGATGGTGCGAGACGCGGCGGTGAGTCCTATCGAGACGAGCGCGAAAATGATGAACTGGATTCCCAGGTTGTTAATGCCGATGATTCCGGCAAAGGCCGCGGCGAGGGCGCCGATACCAAACCACAACAGCACGAAGCCGGCAGTGAAAACTTCAGCGACGATCAGCGCCGCGCCCAGCACACACCACAGAATCCAATACAGATTGTCCATTTTGAATCAGCCTTTGAGCGTGTTCTTCAAAACAAACCAAATGTTGGCCGGACGTTCCGCCAGGCGTCTCATGAAGTAAGGATACCAGTGTTTTCCGTAGGGCACATAGACTCGCATGTTGTAGCCGTCTTTCGCGAGCTGCCGCTGCAGATCGCGCCGCACGCCGTAGAGCATTTGAAACTCAAACGCTGACTTCGGTATTCCCTCGCGCCGCGAAAAATCAACCGTGGCTTCGATCATTTTTGGATCGTGAGTGGCGATGCCGTGATAGGTGCCGCTCGATAACAACAGCTGCATCACGCGCACGTAGTTCGCATCAGTTTCTTTTTTATCGGGAAAAGCAACCTCCGGCGGCTCCATGTAGGCGCCCTTGCAGATACGAATGCGCGCCGGCAGCTTCACCAGCTCTTCGGCATCGGCGTAGGTCCGGCGCAGGTACGACTGCAGCACGATGCCGACATCGTTCAACTCAAACTCGGCGCGCAGTCGTTTGAAGATGTCGATGGTTTTCTCCGTTACGGCTGACGCTTCCATGTCTACGCGTACGAAGTTTCCGCGTCGCGCCGCTTCAACTACGACCGCGCGCGCGTTTTTGTAAGCGAGCTCCGGATCGAGTTCCAGGCCAAACTGCGTCAACTTGATCGAGACGTTTGAATTGATACCGGTCTCGTCAATTTGCCGGAGAATTTGCAGGTACTCTGTAACTTCGCCTTCGGCTTCCGCCGGGTTGGCAACCGACTCATTGAGATGGTCAAAGGAGGCGGAACAGCCTTCAGCATTCAACTCGCGAATAGCGATGACGGCCTCGTCGATTGTTTCTCCGGCGACGAAGCGGGTGGTGAGTCGCTTAAAAAGACTAAAACGTGCGGCAAAATCCTTCAGTCCCTCCTGGCGGGACAAATAGATCAGAGCGCTTCTGGTTAGCATAGGTTGGATTCGTGGCCCACTGGCCGGCAGTTCAGAGTTCAGCCTTAGGCTGCGCGTTTTTCGTATCCATAACCACGCAAGCTAAAGCTTGAACTCTAAACTGCATGACGCCCGCGTGGGCCGACTTAACATGGCTCCGCTGTGATAACGCTGTGGTATCCTACACGCGCTCGACCGAGTACTGCTTCCCACAGGCGGGCCGGCCTGAAGGATACAATCAAATGCGTCTGAAGCTGGTACTTATCTGTTCTTCGATCGCCGCCATTGTGGGAGCGGGTGCGGCGGCGGCGATAATCCTCTCGGTCTTCTCTTCGCTCAAGCCGGTAACGCGACCCGGCCTGCTCGTGGTATTAACCTACCTGCTTCCGTTCACTGCCATTCTGTTAGCTTCGATCTTCGTCTATCGCCACACCGCGCGGCGGCGAAAACTTCAGGCAATCTTAACGGCAACGCTCTCGATACTGCTAACCATACTGATTTTCATAGTCGCCTCGATCGTTAGCGCGCGGCGTGCGCCAATTAATCCGGAAACGCCGCGGGACGTTAGCAGCAATTGGAAATGTTTAGAGGCGGGCACCGCCCGCCGGTTCAATGTCGTTGCTTGAGACGGCGGGCGGTGCCCGCCTCTAAACAACCTGACCGCCTCTCAACCCAAGTAGCGCAAAACTGATGCAGGCAAGGATGCCTGCGCTCCCAGCGTCAGTCGCGCTCCCAGCGTCAGTCGCGCTCCCAGCCTCAGTAGGCCTTCCAGCTTAACCGGCTTCCTCAACTACGTTCAGGCCAATCTGTCGTTGCACCGGTCGCAGCGCGTCAATCACGAAGCGAATATGCTCGTCGCGATCCGCGCCGAGTTCTCCAATTCCCTGCCAAATGTCGTCGCGATTCACCGAGCGCGCGAACGCTTTGTCCTTCAGCTTTTTCTTGACCGATGAAACTTCCAAATCATCGAGGCTTTTAGTGGGACGAACCAGGGCACAAGCAACCAGAAAACCGCAAAGCTCGTCGGTCGCAAACAGTGCGCGGGCCATCGCGGTATCGCGCGGCACGCCGGTATAGGTTGCATGGCCCATGATGGCGCGGATGAACCGTTCTGAATAGCCACGGCCGCAGAGAATGTTGGCGCCGGTAAACGGATGCTGATCGGCGGTCGGAAACATTTCGTAATCGAAGTCGTGCAGCAGTCCGACCATGCCCCACTCATCCTCATCATCATCCGCCGATCCGTATCGCTTGACACACGCACGCATTGCGGCTTCGACGGCAAGCGCGTGTTTGCGCAGGCTGTCGCCCTTCGTGTATTCGCAGAGGAGTTCCCAGGCTTCGTTGCGATCAGGCATGTGGCGGGCAAATTAACACGAGACGCGTTGCAGGCGGAAGCGAGGCAGAAGCCCGACCGTCAGGGAGGGCTCACTGAGAAACACAAGCGATCAAGGACGGTTACCAAACAAGCCCTTGCTTACACGCGGGCTTCTGCAAGTTCATCAGTTAGTCTTCGCAGCGCGGTAACCCGGCCTGGCGCGAACCACGACGTTCTTGCGTGAGGTCGTCACTTTGATCTTGCGATACAGTCCGTCTCCGGTTTTGTTGGCGGGATAGTAGCCAATCGCGTATTGAATTCTGAGCTCGGCGGCGATCTTTGCGAAGGCTTCCGGCAGCGAGCTAAGCGTGTCGGCGCGCACCACCCGTCCGCCTGACTTCTTTGCAAGTTCGCCGAGATAACTGTCAGCCTTCAAGTAGAGACTGTCGAGCATCATGCTTACCGAATCACCGTCGCCTCGGCTGCGGCGCGAAGTTGGGCTAGTTCCCCCGCTGTCCGGTCGATTCACGCCGACGTCAGCCGGATCATGATCGGGCCGGCCAGTCGGTCCGGGCGGGCGCTGATCTGGTGGATAAGGCTCTCGGCGCCGCTGTCCTTTCAAAATCTCCTCAGCGGTGGGCAAACCAAACGGGCCGGTCTTCGATGGCCGGCTTGACGGTATTGAGCTTGGTTCATCACTGGGAAACGTCGGCGCGGTCGTGCCTTGACCCGTCGTGCCTCTAATCACATCGATCGTCGGCAAGCTTGGCGAGTTACTCGCTTCGCGAACGATACGTTCGGATTCCTCGCGCGTTTCGTAGCGGATCGGATAGACGATCACGTTTTCTGCATCAAGCCCGTGCAGCGAACTCTCGAAGGTCGCTTCGTCGCTGTGCCAATCGACGCCATCGGTAAACAGCACGATCGCTCGCCGGCCCTGGATGCGCCTGATGGAAGACAATGCGACCTCGAAGGCGTCGTACAGCTTCGTTCCGGTTCCTGGAGCAGTTTTGTAAATCGCGTTCCGCAGCACCGTTCGATTGTTAGTGAAGTCGCTCAGCTCGCGCACTTCGTTGTCGAACGAAATAATTTTGACTCGATCCGCGGTTTGCAACTGCTCGACGAAGGTTGCGGCCGCCCGACGTATCGCACCGAGCTTGTCTTCGGTGCTGGCGCTGGTGTCGAGCAGCAAGACGACATTGAAGGGCGCGCTCACCGTGGCAAATAACGCGATCGGCTGATTAACTCCGTCCTCGGAGATGCTGAACTCTTCCTGAGTTAGATCGGGAACGTAGTTCCCTTCCGCGGTGGTGGCGATGACCGGAACAGTAACAAGGCTGGTATCGATTTTTAAGGTATCAAGATCTTGCTGGAGTTCGTCGGTGTCCGGCGACGGCTCTGATTCCGGCGGCTTGGTTGGCGCCGGCGGCGTCGGACGCTCTTTGGGGATGGCGGTCGTGGGTCTGCGCTGTTGGGACGTTTGCGGCAACGCGAAAACCGCGACGGCCAGGATAAGCGAAAAGATTATGCAGGTGCGAAGGAGCAACTTAGGTTTCTCCACCTGAGAAGGTTTACTGTTTCAAACCGGCTGCGCGCTGTTCCGAAATAAAGGAAGGACTGAAAACGTATCTCTACGATGAACGGCACCAGACTAACCGTTGTCCGGCGGTTATGACAATAAAGCCAGGTTGAGTAACGGGAACTCCTCTGTGCTTCCTTCGCGTTCTCTGTGTCTCTGTGGCGTTAACGTAAGCTCACCACAGAGACAAAGAGATCACAGAGGTGGCGCAGAGAGTTTTCAAAACTAGGTTAACAATCTGATTCGTGTTACTTCGTTCCAGTCTTGTGTTAGTTCGTGGTTGGTCTTTGTTTCGAAGGTGAACGAACCACGAAAATACACGAACTGCTTACGAAATCAGACCAAACAAATAACGATCAGCCCTTCCTTGCCGCGCTTTTAGTCATCAACTAGAATTACTTTGCCGTCGCTCGCTTTCAATATCTTTTCCCAAAATGAGATCGCTTTTGCTGGCCGTGCTGGCCGCTTATGTAGTTTCCGCCATCCATGCCGTGCTCGCGTTTCTCAACAAACGCCGCGCGCTGCAGCGAGTCTCTGAATGGGCCATGGGCGCCGGTTTCGCGCTGCACACCGCCGCCCTCATTGCCGACTGGGCGATTGACGGTCACTACCCGCTCTTCTATCCACGCGAAACCTTGTCGTTCCTAGCCTGGACGCTCGTCGCTGCTTACGCGCTGGTCCTGTATCGTTACGGCGCCAGACCCCTGGGCGCCGTAACTATGCCGCTCGTCTCGCTGCTCACGTTCATCGCCGTCATCATCCGCCCGGCAACATCCGACCGCGCCGAGGCGAGCAGCCTGGCAGCCTCGTGGCTGTTTCCGGTCCATACCACCTTGCTTCTCTTCGCTTACGGCGCATTCTTCGTCGTCTTCCTGGCAAGCATCATGTATCTGCTGCAGGAACGTGAACTAAAACTAAAAACTTTCAGCGCAATTTTTCATCGTCTTCCATCGCTGACGATGGTCAACGAAATCGCGACCAGTTCCGCAGCCATCGGGCTGACACTCCTGACCGTCGGCATCGCCACTGGAATGGTGTGGGCATCGTCACGCGACGGCCGACTGTGGCACAATGATCCCAAAGAGATATTTGCAGCGCTCACGTGGTTGCTCTACCTGTTGCTGATTCTTTACCGCTCGAGCGCCAGTTGGCGCGGAAGCAAAGCAGCCTGGATGGGCGTGGCCGGTTTCGCGTTGGTCTTGCTCACATTTTTCGGCGCCCGACTCATGGGGGGTTATCACGTTTTCGGGTAAGTACAAACCTCGGGTTAACACTTCACGATGTCTATCGTTTTAATCGGAATCAATCACAAATCCGCGCCGGTGGAAGTGCGCGAGCTGCTCGCCTTCTCGGAATCGGCGTGCAGCGAAGGACTGCGCACGCTCGTTGATGGCGACGTCGTCAGAGAAGGCTTGATCGTTTCTACTTGCAACCGCGTCGAGGTGTTGGCTGAGACTGCCGCCGAACGGCTGGGCGACACGCTCGAGCGCGTGAATCACTTCCTCACCAGAACCGACAGTGTTCCGCGTTCGTTCTTCGAAAGCCATGTCTACCAGCACACTGACGACGAGGCTGTCCGTCATCTTTTTCGCGTAACTTCATCGCTCGACTCGATGGTTGTCGGCGAACCGCAGGTGCTGGGCCAGGTGCGCCGCGCTTACTCGATAGCGCTGGAAGCTGGAACCGCCGGACGAATACTCAACCGGCTGGTCCATCATGCATTCCGTGTTGCTAAACGAGTGCGCACGGAAACGGGCATCGGCGCCAATGCAGTTTCCATCAGTTACATGGCAGTCGAACTCGGCAAAAAGATTTTCAATTCTCTCGAAGGACATACGGCGCTTCTCATCGGCGCTGGGGAGATGGCGGAGCTTTCCGCGCGTCATCTCGTCAAGGCTGGTGTCTCGCGCGTGCTGCTTGCCAATCGAACCGCGGAACGAGCTCAAAATCTCGCCGGCGAACTTGGCGGCGAAACAATTCAATTCGACGAGCTACCCCGTCATCTTGCCGAAGCCGACATCATTATCTGTTCCACCGCCGCCGAAGAATACGTGATAACCGAACAGATGGCCCGCGAGAGTTTAGCCAGACGCCGCAACCGGCCGTCGTTCTTTATCGACATCAGCGTGCCTCGCAACATCGATCCCGCCGTCGGCAAGATTCGGAACGTCTTTGTTTTCGATATCGACGACCTGGAGTCCGTAATCTCGTCAAACATTCGCGAGCGCGAGCGCGAGGCGGAACGGGCTGAACTGATCGTCGAATCGGAGATCATGCAGTTTCAGCAGACGTTGCGCGTGCTGGACATTGGCCCAACCATCGGTGCTTTACGAAACAAGCTGCAGGGCATCGCGCGTTCGGAACTGACGCGCCAGCGGAACCGGCTTGGTCCGCTGACCGCGGAACAGGAAGCTGCCATTGAAGCTTTGCTGGTCTCGACCGTAAACAAAATTTCTCATCCGCTGCTGAGCCACATGCGACGCTCCTCCGATTCGAGCGATGCCGA
>Ga0070670_100001043_pt1 | contig 21961 bp, 16 predicted proteins | sample KBSS63metaG_FD_64665 | JGI IMG/M metagenome (GOLD analysis project Ga0070670, IMG submission 64665) | Switchgrass rhizosphere microbial communities from Kellogg Biological Station, Michigan, USA - KBS S6-3 metaG | ecosystem: Host-associated > Plants > Roots > Rhizosphere > Soil ... | reverse complement strand
CGCATTCGATTCGAGGGCTTTCCTACATCGCGGCCCCGCAATCCCTGCATCGCGTCGAAAGGCGCCAATCATCCTTTTGCCGATGACCCTTTGCCCGATCGCCGTCGCTGCAGCCTGCCGCAAGGGTTCCCCGTTCGCCGTCTGTCCTTTGCAGGGCGTGATCGGCGGCTACAAAAAAGAAGAATCGCCGCCAAAAGCCGCTGCGTCCGCTCCGTCCGGCGCTGCATTCGCCACGCCGAAAGCGTCGTGGGCAAAGGCGCGCGACTAGTGGCGCACGGCGAACGGTGCGATCGGCACGCCCCATTCCCGACCGTGGACGGCGCGTCCGGCCTGCCGCAGATTCCATGAAGTACGCGGCCATCACCGGCTGGGGCAAGTGCATGCCCCCCGCAGTTCTCACGAACGCCGACCTCGCGTCGATCATGGAAACCGACGACGCGTGGATCATGTCACGCACGGGCATCCGCGAGCGACGCGTCTCGCACGTGACGGGGATCGAGCTGTCGCACGTCGCCGCGGCGAGAGCGCTCGCCTGCGCGGGGCTCGAGGCGAAAGACGTCGACCTGATCCTTTACGGCAGCTGCTCGAACGACGAAACGGTGCCGAACTCGGCGTCCGGCGTCCAGTACCGCCTCGGCGCCCTCAATGCGGCATCGATGGACATCAACACTGCGTGCACGAGCTTCATGTACGCGCTCTCGACGGCGACCGCGATGATCCGCACCGGCGTCGTGCGCAACGCGGTGGTCATCGGCGTCGAGCTCATCTCGCAGTTCATGGACTGGTCGAACCGTGGCGTTGCCGTGCTGTTCGGCGACGGCGCCGCAGCGGTGGTGCTCGAAGCCACGGAGCGCAAGGAAGGGCTGATCGGCGAGAAGCTCGGCTGCAGCGCGGATGTGCGCAACATCCTGCGTGTGCGCGGGATGGGCACCACTTATTCGCATCACGGCGTGATGCTGGGCGACACGTCCTGGAATTTCGACGGGCAGGAAATTTTCAAGCGCGCCGTGATGGCGATGTCGCAAGCGTCGCACGAGGTGCTCGCGAAGACCGGCCACACGGTTGGCGAGATCGACCTCTTCATTCCTCACCAGGCGAACCTGCGGATCATCGAGTCGGTGGCGAAGCGGGTCGGCGCGCCGATGGAGCGCGTGTACGTGACGGTCCAGCGCTACGGCAACATGTCGTCGGCGACCATCCCGGTTGCGCTCGTGGAAGCGCTCGAAGAAGGCCGCATCCAGCCGCATGCGCTCATTCTCATGCCCGCGTTCGGGGCGGGGCTCACCTGGTCGTCGCACCTCGTGCGCTGGGGCGCGCGCACGACGCCGCTCGGCACGAGCGACCTCGAGCTTCGTCCCGCGACGAAGACGGCGCTCGAGCGCGTCCGGGAACTGATGGCGATGAAGCAGCCTCCCAACCGCTCCGACGAGGGACTCGCCGGCGCGCGACTCGCCGAAGATCCGTAAAACCTGGAGTGAGCTTACGTCGTGATGAGCTTGCGGTGGGCCTGCACGCTCATCAGGATGCCGATCCCGATGAACAGCGACGTGAGCGCGGTGCCGCCGTACGATACCAGCGGCAACGGCACGCCCACGACCGGGAGCACGCCGCTCACCATGCCCATGTTGACGAAGGCGTAGGTGAAGAACATCAGCGTGATGGCGCCGGCGATGAGTCGCGTGAACAGCGTCGAGGCACCGGCCGTGATCATGAGGCCGCGGCCGATCAGCATCAGGTAGAGGACGAGCAGCACCGCGTTGCCGATCAGCCCGAATTCCTCGCCGAACACGGCGAAGATGAAGTCGGTATGCCGCTCGGGCAGGAAGTCGAGGTGCGTCTGCGTTCCGTTGAGCCAGCCTTTGCCGACGACACCGCCCGAGCCGAGCGCGATCGACGCCTGCGACGAGTGATAGCCGGCGCCCAGCGGATCACGCGTCGGGTCGATGAACGTCAGGATCCGCTCGCGCTGGTAGTCGTGAAGGTGCGGCCAGATCAGCGGCGCCGCTGCCGCGGCGGCGGCACCGAGACCGGCGATGACCTTCCACGAAAGACCCGCGAAATAGAGCACGTAGAAGCCCGACGCCGCAATCAGCAGCGCGGTGCCGAGATCGGGCTGCCGCTTGATGAGATACACGGGGACGGCAATCAGCACCGCAGCGAGCACGAAGTCCTTCCACCCGATGCGCCCCTCGAATTTCTGGAAGTACCACGCGAGCATTAGCGGCACGGCCACCTTCATGAGCTCGGACGGCTGGAACCGGCCGATCCCGAGGTTCAGCCAGCGCCGCGAGCCATTGACCGTGACGCCGAAGAGCGCAACGGCCACGAGCAGCACGATGCCCACCGCATAGAGCGGGACCGCGACGCGCGCGATCGTCTGCGGCGGAATGTTGGCGACGATCCACATGAGGAGCAGCGCGAATGTCAGGCTGACGACCTGGCTCCAGACGCGCGCGAGGCTCTGGTCGGCCGCCGAGAACAGGGTGATGAGGCCCACGCCGGCGATCGTCAACGCGATGCCGAACAGGAAGCTGTCGACGCGGCGCGACAGGATGTCCCAGACGCGGGCGAGGAATTGGCCCATCGCGATCGATTCCTAGTCGCTCTGGTCTTCGGATTCGGGGACGGAGAACGCCGGCGCCGGCCCGGCCTTCTTCTCGCCGACGAGCACGTAATCGAACACCTGCCGGGCGATCGGCGCCGCTGCCTGCGCGCCGAAGCCGCCGTTCTCGACCAGCACGGCCAGCGCGATCTTCGGGTGGTCGGCCGGCGCATACGCGATGTACCACGCGTGATCGCGCAGACGCTCGTCGACCTGGCCGGCGACGTACTTGTCGCCCTTGAGCGAATAGAGCTGCGCCGTGCCGGTCTTGCCGGCGCTCACGTAGGGAGTCTTGAGAAACGCCGCCGCGCTGGTGCCCTCTTTCGGCACCCCCACGAGCGCGTTCTTGATGAACGCGAGATGCTCGGCCTTCACTCCCAATGCCTGCGCCGGCGCATCCGGCACGAGACGCTGCTGCTCCGTGCCCGTGGGCCGGATGGCGCGCACGAGATGCGGCGTGCGGGACACGCCATCGTTGGCGATCATGGCGATCGCATGCGCGAGCTGAATCGGCGTGAACGCGTTGTACCCCTGGCCGATGCCGGCCGAGATGCTGTCCCCCAGGTACCACTTGCGGTGCTCCTCGCGAAATTCCTTGCCGGAAAAGCGCTGCCGCTTCCAATCGCGCGACGGCAGCACGCCGGGAAGCTCGCCCTCGACATCGATGCCCGTCTTCTTGCCGAAGCCCAGTTGCGACATGAAGCGCGCGGTGTCGTCGATGTCCGTCTCGCTCGCCAGCATGTAGTAGTACGTGTCGCACGAAACGACGATCGACTTGTACATGTCGACGCTGCCGTGTCCACCCGGCTTGTCGTCGCGAAACCGGTGCGCCTGGCCCGCAATCTGGAAAAAACCGGGGTCGGAGATCGTCTGCCCCGGCGTCCTTTTTCCGGACGTGAGAGCGCCGAGCGCAAGGAACGGCTTGATCGTCGAGCCGGGCGGATAGGCGCCGCGCAACGGCCGATTGAGCAGCGGCTTGTCCGCCGACTCGTTCAGCATCTCCCAGTTCGCCGAATCGATGCCGTCGACGAAGAGGTTGGGATCGAACCCGGGCTTCGACACCATCGCGAGGACCTCGCCCGTCGACGGATCGAGCGCCACCAGCGCGCCGCGGCGCGTTCCGAACGCGGCCTCGGCGATCTCCTGGAGCTTGATGTCGAGCGTCAGGAAGAGATCGTTGCCCGACGTGGGCGCCACGCGCGACAGCGTGCGGACGGCGCGTCCGCCGGCGTCGACCTCCACTTCCTCGACCCCCGTCGTCCCGTGCAGTTCGCGCTCGTACGAGAGCTCGATGCCGATCTTGCCGATGTAGTCGGAGCCCTTGTAGTTCGCCGCGTCGCCCCACTCGTCGATCCGCGTCAGGTCGCGGTCGTTGATGCGACCGATGTAGCCGACCACGTGCGAAGCGAGCTCCGCGTACGGGTACTGCCGGAAAAGGCGCGCCTTGATCTCGACGCCGGGAAAGCGATATCGGTTCACGGCGAAACGCGCGACCTCGTTGTCGGTGAGACGGGTGCGGATGGGCAGGCTCTCGAAGCTCTTCGACTCGTCCATGAGCTTCCTGAAGCGCTTGCGGTCGCGCGGCTGGATCTCGATCACTTCCGATAGCGCATCGATCGTCTGGTCCAGGTCCTTGACTCGCGCAGGCTGGATCTCGAGCGTGTACGCCGAATAGCTCTGCGCGAGCACGATGCCGTTGCGATCGCGGATCACGCCTCGATTGGGAACGATGGGAACGATCGCGATGCGGTTCGTCTCGGCGAGCGTCTGGTAATGGCGATGCTGGATGACCTGCAGGTAGAAAAAGCGCCCGAATAAACCGAAGAGCGCGATCGTGACGAGACCGGCGGCAATGGTCAGCCGGCGCTTGAACAAATACACTTCGCGGCCGGGATTCTTGAGCTCGCGCGAACCGAGCGCGCTGCCGTCGCTGCGTCCGCGTCGGGTGAAGAGGAAGCGGGCCATCGCGTTCTCGGCTCAGCCTGCGGTGCGCTGCGTTTTCACAATTCGACCCCGGAGTGCTGTGGCCTTTGCGGCCACTGCAACAGCACCGTGATCACCGGCCACAGCAACGCGCCCACGAGCGGCGGCACGAGGTACGTCCAACGCGGGAGCGGCGCGCCGCCGACGATGCGAACGAGCAGCACCAGTCCCGCGCACAGCGCGAGCAGCACCGCGACCTGCGCCGCCTGCTGCCACAGCGGGAAGCGCAGCACGCGGCGGCGGAAGTATTCGGCGGCGTAAGCGAGAAACGCGTACGCGAGCGCGTGCTGGCCGAAGAGCGTCGCGTCGCCGACGTCCATCAAGAGGCCGATCGTCCAGGCAACGCCCACTCCGACGTACCGCGGTTCCTGGATGCACCAGTAGAGCAGCACGAGCGCGATGAAGTCGGGACGGAGCGCGAGCGCGACGCCCGAGAGCGGCATCAGGTTGAGGGCGAGGGCGAAGATCAGCGTCGCGACGATGAACCACGGATTGACCGGCCGCAGGATCTCGTCCGACCCCGCGGTCGACAGTTGTCCGATGTTGGGAAGAACCATCACGGATTGGCTCCGGCCCGGCGCTTTGCCTTGCCCAGCTTCTTGTCCGCATCCTTCGGCACCGCCTCTTCGGGGCGCGGCATTGCTGCGGCCTGCCGACCGACGACGAGCAGATGCTCGCTGCGATCGACGCCGGCGAGCGGCGCGCACGCGATCCGCGCGAATATCTGGCCCGTTTCGCGCTCGAGCGTTGCCACGCGCGCGACGGCTAGACCCGGCGGATAAGTGCCGTCGAGACCCGATGTCACGAGCACGTCGCCGACCTGGATGTCGGCCGACGGCGCCATGAAGCGAAGCTCCGGCGGACGTCCGGCGCCCGCGCCGTACAGCACGGAGCGCACGCCGCTCCTTTGCACCTGCACCGGCACGGCGTGATCCTTGTCGGTGACGAGGGTCACCTCCGCCATGTACGGATACACACGTGTCACCTGGCCGACGACGCCGTCGGCGTCGATCACCGCTTCGCCCGCCTGGATCTCGGCGTCCGCGCCCTTGTCGACGAAGAGCTTTTGCGCGAAGGGATCGCGACCGGTGTACAGCACTTCCACCGCCTTCGCGCCGTTGGGAAAGCGCGTCCGCATCTCGAGCAAGCCTCGCAGGCGCGCGTTTTCTTCCTGGGTGGCGGCAAACGACTGCGCAGCTGCGGCGTGCTCGACCGACTGCCGCTTCAGCGTCTCGTTGTCTTCCGAGAGCTCGCGCAGCGAGACGAAGTAACTGCCGATCCATCCGAGCCCTTCGCCCGGCATCTGCACGGCGCGCTGCAGCGGGTAGAGGACGATCGCCGCAACGTGGCGAAGACCTTCGAGGTAGTGATAGCGCGTGTCGACGAACAGGAGCGCGATCGAGATGCAGCCGAAGAACGCGAGCCGCGCGAGCGGCGACGGGCCGCGGCGGAAGAACGGAGGTGGCTCGACGGCGAGGTAGGGCATCGCGAATGTGGGGTCAGAGACGAGTTTCCCTGTTGCCCCGACTAAATGGGGTCAGAGACGATTTTCCCCTTCCATACCGAGATAGAAACAGCATCGGCGCGATATCAGAATCGTCTGCGACCCCCGCTCAGTCCGACGTGAAGATCGTGTGCAGCTTTTCCATGTTCTCGAGCGCCTTGCCGCAGCCGCGCACCACGCACGTCAGCGGATCGTCCGCAACGACCACCGGGAGGCCCGTTTCTTCCATCAGCAGCCGGTCGACGTCGCGCAGCAACGCGCCGCCGCCCGTCAGCACCATTCCGCGCTCCGCGATGTCCGCGCCGAGCTCCGGCGGCGTGCGCTCGAGCGCGCTCTTGACCGCCGACACGATGCTGTTCAGCGGATCGGTCAGCGCCTCGAGAATCTCGTTCGAAGACACCGTGAAGCTGCGCGGAATCCCTTCGGCGAGGTTGCGGCCTTTCACTTCCATCTCTTTCACCTCGGAGCCGGGAAATCCGGAGCCGATCGTCTTCTTGATGAGCTCGGCCGTGGGCTCGCCGATCAGCATGCCGTAATTGCGGCGGATGTAATTCACGATCGCCTCGTCGAACTTGTCGCCGCCGACGCGCACACTGCCCGAGTACACCATGCCGCCGAGCGAGATCACGCCGACTTCCGTCGTGCCGCCGCCGATGTCGACCACCATCGATCCCGTCGCATCGGAGATCGGAAGATCAGCGCCGATGGCGGCAGCCATGGGCTCCTCGATCAGGTAGACCTTCGACGCGCCGGCGCCGAGCGCGGATTCGCGGATGGCGCGGCGCTCCACCTGCGTCGATCCGCACGGGACGCAGATGATGATGCGCGGCGACGGCGAAAAGAGCCGCGACTCGAGCACCTTCTTGATGAACTGCTTCAGCATCTGCTCGGTAACGGTGAAGTCGGCGATGACGCCATCCTTCATCGGCCGGATCGCCGTGATGTTGCCCGGCGTGCGCCCGAGCATCTGCTTCGCGGCGATGCCGACTTCCTGGATCACGCGCTTGCCGTTCGGCCCGCCTTCCTGCCGGATCGCGACCACGGACGGCTCGTTGAGTACGATGCCTTTGCCGCGGACATAGATGAGGGTATTCGCCGTGCCGAGATCGATCGCCAGATCGCTGGAAAAGTAACCCTTGAAGGATTCAAACATGAAAACGGACGCCTGCCTTTGTTTGGCAAGCGCGACGACGAGCGCTGCCGAGGGTCGACGAGCCCAGGATCTGCTCGGAAATATGACATTATGATAACCTATTGTGCAGTGCTCCCGCACTGATTTTGTGCGGAAATCCGGTGTTTCGGACGCGTCGCCGATCCGCTTTTGCATACGCCATCCGGTCCTCGATCGGCCCGCGCCCGACACCTCCCCGCCTCACGGCCCACTGCATGAATCTCTCGCTTTCCGACGTCTACCGCATTGCACATCTCGCGCGCCTCGAGATCGATGCCGCGCACGCCGAGGAAGTGCGCGCGAAGCTCGCGTCGATCTTCGGCCTGATCGACGAGCTGACCGCCGTCGACACGACGGGCGTCGCACCGATGGCGCACGCGCAGGACGCGACGCTGCCGCTGCGCGAGGACGTCGTCTCCGAGGTGGATGCGTCCGACCGGTACCAAGCGCTCGCACCCGCGGCGGACGACGGCCTCTATCTCGTGCCCAAGGTTCTCGACTAGAGAATGATCGACGCGTCCATCGCCGAGCTGTCCGCATCGCTCAAGGCGAAGCGATTCTCGAGCGTGGAACTCGCAGAGGCGCACCTCGCGCGCATCGAGGCATTCGACCGAACACTCAACGCCTTCATCACCGTCGATGCGGGCCGCGCCATCGCTGATGCGCGCGCCGCCGACGAGCGGATCGGCAGGGGCGACGGCGGCCCGCTGACGGGCATTCCGATCGCGCACAAGGACATCCTCGTCACCGCCGGCATGCGCACGACCTGCGGCTCGCGGATGCTGGCCAATTACACGTCGCCGTTCGATGCCGACGTCGTCGATCGCCTCGCGCGCGCCGGAACCGTGCTGCTCGGCAAGACGAACATGGACGAATTCGCCATGGGCTCGTCGAGCGAGACGTCGCACTTCGGCCCCGTCCGCAACCCCTGGCAGCTCGACTACGTGCCCGGCGGCAGTTCGGGTGGCTCGGCTGCGGCGGTGGCGGCGCGACTCGCCGCCGGCGGTACCGGCACCGACACCGGCGGATCGATACGCCAGCCGGCGGCGATGTCCGGTGTGTGCGGGCTCAAGCCGACGTACGGCGTCTGCTCGCGCTATGGGCTCGTCGCGTTCGCGTCGAGCCTGGACCAGGCCGGGCCGTTCGCGAGATCGGCGGAGGATCTCGCGCTGCTGCTCAACGCGATGGCGGGCCACGACCCTCGCGACTCGACGTCGCTGGACCGGCCCGGTGAAGATTACGCGCGCCTCGTTCGCGAAGACCGCGGCGGAAAGCCGCTGGCCGGTATCACGATCGGGCTGCCTGCCGAGTATTTCGGCGCGGGCATCGATGCCGATGTGGCTCGCGCGGTCGACGGCGCGCTCGCGGTGTTGCGCGCGCTCGGCGCCGAGACGGTCGACGTCGCTTTGCCGAACGTCAAGCTGGCGATCCCAGTCTATTACGTCATTGCGCCGGCCGAGGCGTCGTCGAACCTGTCGCGCTTCGATGGCGTGCGCTACGGACATCGCGCCGCCGCGTACGCCGACCTCACCGACATGTACGCCAAGACGCGCGCCGAAGGCTTCGGCGCCGAGGTCAAGCGGCGGATCCTCGTCGGCACCTACGTGCTCTCCCACGGCTACTACGATGCGTATTACCTCAAGGCCCAGCAGGTGCGGCGCCTGATCGCCGACGATTTTCGCGCGGCCTACGCGAAGTGCGACGCCATCGCGGGGCCGACGGCGCCGACGGCGGCGTTCAAGATCGGCGCGAAAAGCGACGATCCCGTGCAGATGTACCTGAACGACATCTTCACGATCGCCGCCAACCTGACCGGCGCGCCCGCGCTGTCGATTCCGTGCGGCTTCGACCGGAATGGCCTGCCGATCGGCCTGCAGCTCCAGGGCCCCGCCTTCACGGAGGCGAAGCTCCTGGACGTCGCCCACCGCTTCCAGCAAGCGAGCGACTGGCATAAGAGGGCCCCCACGCTCGCTCAAAATGCGGGCTCGCTGCCCCCCAAGGGGGCGCAGTGAACGCCTCGGGACGGCCCTTCGGCGCTCACGCACGGGCCCCCACGCTCGCTCAAAATGCGGGCTCGCTGCCCCCCACGTTCGCCGCACGCACGGATTCGGAATGACCTGGGACGTCGTCATCGGGCTCGAAACGCACGCCCAGCTCTCCACCGCTTCGAAAATCTTCTCGGGTGCGTCGACGGCCTTTGGCGCCGCGCCGAACACGCAGGCCTCCGCGGTCGACATCGCGCTGCCTGGCGTGCTGCCGGTGCTGAATCGAGGCGCGGTCGAGCGCGCGATCCGGTTCGGACTTGCAGTCGGCGGGACGATCAGCCGCAGAAGCGTGTTCGCGCGCAAGAACTACTTCTATCCCGATCTCCCGAAGGGCTATCAGATCTCGCAGTACGAAGTGCCCGTCGTGCAGGGCGGCGCGCTCACGATCGACACACAGCACGGCGAGCAGGTCGTGCGCCTGACGCGCGCGCATCTCGAGGAAGACGCGGGCAAGAGCCTGCACGAGGACTACCACGGGATGAGCGGCATCGACCTCAATCGCGCCGGCACGCCGCTGCTCGAGATCGTGTCCGAACCGGATCTGCGCAGCGCCGCCGACGCGGTGACTTACGCGCGCACGCTGCATGCGCTCGTCCGCTGGATCGGCATTTGCGACGGCAACATGCAGGAAGGCAGTTTTCGCTGCGATGCCAACGTATCGGTGCGGCGCCAGGGCGAAGCGAGGCTTGGCACTCGCTGCGAGATCAAGAACCTCAACAGCTTCCGCTTCCTGCAGCACGCCATCGAGTTCGAAGTGCGCCGGCAGACGGAGCTCATCGAAGACGGTGGCACCGTCGTCCAGGAGACGCGGCTCTACGACCCCGACCGCGGTGAGACGCGTCCCATGCGAGGGAAGGAGGACGCGCAGGACTATCGGTATTTCCCGGATCCCGATCTGCCGCCGCTTGCGATCGACGAGGCGTGGATCGAGCGCGAAAGGAATTACATGCCTGAATTGCCGCAAGCAATGCGCGGGCGGCTCGTTGCGGCGTACGGCTTGGCGGCGCACGACGCCGCCGCACTGACGGCGGATCGGGAGACCGCCGGCTACTTCGAGGCCGCCGTCGAATCATTGGGCGGAGATCCGCACAAAGCGGGCAAGCTCGTCGCGAACTGGATGCTGGGCGAGCTCGCCGCAGCGCTCAATCGCGACGGCCGGTCGATCGCGTCGGCGACGATCCACGCCGACGGCCTCGCGGCGCTGCTGCGGCGAATCGCCGACGGCACGCTCTCCGGCAAGATGGCCAAGGAGGTGTTCGACGCGATGTGGGCCGGCGAGCGGGGCGGCGACGCCGACGCCATCATCGCGGCGAACGGACTGCAGCAGATTTCGGATGCCGGCGCGATCGACAAAGTCGTCGACGACGTGCTGGCCGCCAACGCCGGGATCGTCGCGGAGTTCCGCGCGGGCAAAGAGAAGGCATTCCAATCGCTCGTGGGCAAGGCGATGGCCGCAACCAAAGGCAAGGCCGACCCGACAAAGGTCAATGCCGCGCTGAAAAGGAAGCTCGGCGGCTAGAGAAACGGCTTCGATCCAATTTTGCTCGGAGCGACGGGAAATGGGGTAAGGTGAATTTGTCTCGGTTCCAACCGTCGCCCATTCACGGCGAAGATTGGACCTTACCGATTCGAGCGCCATACAGGCGATGATGAACCTGGCGACACTCGGCGCCGCCGTCGCGGCGCTATCGATCTCGATGGGTCTGGCGCAGCCGCCCGCTCCGCCGCAGGCGAGCGCGGAAGAGGCTCCGCAAGTTATGCGCCGCCAGCTCGCGATTGCCAACAAGCCGTGGATCGGCGACTTCGACCGGATGCTCGAGCGGCGGATGATCCGCGTCTACGCTCCTTACAGCCGCTCGCTGTTCTTCAACGACAAGGGGCGCGAGCGCGGACTGTCGGCGGAGCTCGTCCGCGACTTCGAGCGCTGGATCAACCAGAAATATGCGAAGCGTCTGGGCAGACGGCCGCTCACGATCTACCTCGTTCCGGCCACGCGCGACAAGCTGCTGCCGGACCTGGTCGACGGCCTCGGCGACATCGCGTTCGGAAACCTCACCGTCACGCCCGAGCGGCTCAAAGTGATCGACATGGTGTCGCCGCCGTCGATCCCGACCGTGGACGAGATCGTCGTCACCGGCCCGCTTTCGCCTGCGGTCGCTTCACTCGACGATCTCAGCGGCAAGACGATCCACGTTCGGCGGGCGTCGAGCTACTACGACAGCTTGCTTGCGCTCAACGATCGCCTGCAGCAGGCCGGCAAGCTACCCATCGTGCTCACGCTCGTGCCCGACGCTCTCGAGGACGAGGACATGATGGAGATGGTGAACACGGGCCTCATCCAGTACATGGTCGTCGACGATTGGAAGGCGAAGATGTGGGCGCCGGCGCTGCCGAAGGTCACCGTCCACACCGACCTCGTGCTGCGCGACGACGCGCGCATCGGCTGGGCCATTCGCAAGGACAGCCCGAAGCTCGCCGCCGAGATCGGGGAGTTCATGAACGATTGGGTGGCAAAGCAGGGCGTCCTCCAGCAACGGCTCGCGCAGTACACGAAGCGCGTGAAGGCGCTCAAGGACCCGACTGGAACGGGCGAGTGGAAGCGCTTCCGCGACACGCTCGCCCTCTTCGAGAAGTACGGCGACAAATATGGCTTCGACCCGCTGATGCTCGCGGCGCAGGGCTACCAGGAGTCGGGCCTCGACCAGAACGCGAAGAGCCACGTCGGCGCCATCGGCGTGATGCAGCTCATGCCGGCCACGGGCGCCGAGATGAGAGTGGGCGACATACGGGTCATCGAGCCCAACATCCACGCCGGCGCGAAGTACCTGGACTTGCTGATGGCCAAGTACTTTCCGGACGCGAACTTCAGCGAGGGCAACCGGCCGCTGTTCGCATTCGCGAGCTACAACTGCGGGCCGGGCAACGTCGCGCGAATGCGCAAGGAAGCGGCGAAGCGCGGCCTCGATCCCGACAAGTGGTTCAACAACGTCGAGGTCGTCACCGCGGAGAAAATCGGCATCGAGACCACGACGTACGTGCGCAACATCTACAAGTACTACGTCGCCTACAAGCTGATGCTCGAGGCCCACGCAGCGGCCGAGAAAGCGCGCCAGGAGATGGCGGTTCCCACGAAGGAGTGACGATCGCTTCGCCGCTACTGCATCAGCGCCTTGTAGCGGATCCGATGCGGTTGCGCACCGGCTTCACCGAGCCGCTTGCGCTTGTCGGCCTCGTATTCCTGGTAGTTGCCCTCGAAGAAAGCCCACTGCGAATCGCCCTCGGCGGCGAGGATGTGCGTCGCGATGCGGTCGAGGAACCACCGATCGTGTGAAATCACGAGCACGCTGCCGGCGAATTCGCCCAGCGCATCTTCGAGTGCGCGAAGCGTCTCCACGTCCAGATCGTTCGATGGCTCGTCGAGCAGCAGCACGTTGCCGCCCTTCAGCAAGGTGGCCGCGAGATGCAACCGCCCGCGCTCGCCGCCGGAGAGCGTGCCGACGATCTTCTGCTGGTCCGCGCCCTTGAAGTTGAAACGGCCGAGATACGCGCGCGACGGCATCTCGAAGCGTCCGACGGTCAGGATGTCCTGCCCGCCGGAGATCGCTTCCCACACTGTCTTGTCGTTGGGCAGCGATTCACGCGTCTGGTCGACGACCGCGAGCCGCGCCGTCGCCCCGACGACGATCTCGCCCTTGTCCGGCGTTTCCTTGCCAGTGATCATCCGGAACAGCGTCGTCTTGCCCGCCCCGTTCGGACCGATCACGCCGACGATAGCGCCCGCCGGAATCTTGAACGACACGTCGTCGATCAGCAGCCGGTCGCCGTAGCCCTTGCTCACGCCCTTGAACTCGATTACCGAGTCGCCGAGCCGCTCGGCCACGGGGATGAAGATCTCCTGCGTCTCGTTGCGCTTCTGGTGCTCGTACGAGGCGAGCTCCTCGAAGCGCGCGATGCGCGCCTTGCCCTTCGCCTGTCGGCCCTTCGCGTTCTGGCGGACCCATTCGAGCTCGGTCTGCATCGCCTTGATGCGCGCAACCTCCTGCTTGGCCTCGGTCTTGAGCCGTGCTTCCTTCTGCTCGAGCCACGAGCTGTAGTTGCCCTTCCAAGGAATGCCGTAACCGCGATCGAGCTCGAGAATCCACTCGGCGGCATTGTCGAGAAAGTAGCGGTCGTGGGTGACGGCGATCACGGTGCCCGGGAAGCGCTGCAGGAACTGCTCCAGCCACTCGACGCTCTCTGCGTCCAGGTGGTTGGTCGGCTCGTCGAGCAGCAGCATGTCGGGCCTCGACAAGAGCAGGCGGCACAGCGCCACCCGGCGCTTCTCGCCGCCGGACAGGTTCCCGACCTTCGCATCCCAAGGCGATAGGCGCAGCGCGTCGGCGGCAATTTCCATCTGCGTCTCGGTGTCGGCGCCGGCGGTCGAGATGATCGCCTCGTACTTTGCCTGCTCGGCGGCGAGCTTGTCGAAATCGGCGTCGGGCTCCGCATACGCCGCATAGATCTCATCGAGCTTCGCCTTCGCACCGAGAATCTCGGCGAGCCCCTCCTCGACTGATTCGCGGACGGTCTTGGAGGGATCGAGCAGCGGTTCCTGCGGCAGGTAGCCGATGCGCATGTTGGGCATCGGCACGGCCTCGCCGTCGAACTCCTTGTCCTCGCCCGCCATGATGCGCAAGAGGCTCGACTTGCCCGACCCATTGAGCCCGAGCACGCCGATCTTCGCGCCGGGGAAGAACGACAGCGATATGTCCTTCAGGATGACGCGCTTGGGCGGGACCATCTTGCCCACGCGGTTCATCGTGTAAACGTATTGAGCCATGAGTGACCTATGAAGCGTGTGTTCGCCGAAGTCGCGATTATCGCAGGCCACGGCGTACGGGTTGGACGATCAGCGAACAGGCATCGCCAAAATCAGAAGGGCGGCGCGGCGGCCGCCCTTCCATTGGACGCGAAGCGCGCGGCTACTTCTTAATCGCGCCTGTCGGCACCGCAGTTGCGGCGCCCGCCGCGGTGCCATTTGCGGGCGGCGTCGACTTGGCCGCGACCGGCGCGACTGGCGCGACCGGCGCAACCGGCTTGTCGTTCGCCGCCGATTTTTCCTTGGTGGCGCTCAATTCCCGCCATCGTTGCTTGTCCGCGTCGTACTTCGCGGTGATCAGCGCCGCTTCCTTATGCTTCTGCGCAACGAGTTCCGTTTGCCGTTGCAGCTCGGCGTCGATGCTCTCGAGCTCGCGGTCGAGCACCGCGACGACCGCCTTCGCCTGAGATTCCGCCTTTTTGGTCTCGACATCGACCTTGCGCTTGTTGAGCTGCTCGCTGAACGCCTGCGAGGACAGGATGACGTTGTTGATGGTTTGCAGCGAGCGGTTCCGCGCGAGATCGATCTCCGCTTCGGTTGTGTACGACGCCACCAGTGCACGGTCCCGGCGGGCGATTTCCTCCTGCGCGCGCGCGGCCTCCTTCGCCTTCTCCGCTTCCTGCTCCTTCGCTCTGCGTTGCTCGGGCGTCAGCGCCTTGTCCGTCTTGTTGACCGGCACGCCCTGCTTGCTCAACTCCGTCGTCGCCTTGTCGACGGCGTTCGGCGGGAGCTGGTCCGTGTAGTGCACGACGCCTTTTTCATCGACCCACTTGTACATCGCGGCACGCGCGACGCCGATGGTCGACAGCGCGAGGGCCGCCACGGCGAGCGCGATCACCGACGCCGTCGCGACCCGCGCCAGCCCGGTTTTCGCGTCCAAGGTGATCGCCAGCTTCCGCTTCATGCGCAAGGTTCCCTTGCTCCCCTGTTTCGACGCCGTTCGTCCGTCCGGACCGCTAGTGCACGCCATAACGTTCCCGGTATGCCGTGACTGCCGGTCCTGCCGCCGTCAACGCGGGGCGTCCGGCGATGAACTGCAGGAGATCGTCGAGAGTGGCAATCGCGACAACCGGTATGCCGTAGGCATCGCGCACTTCCTGCACGCCAGACTTGTCGCCCGTTCCGCGTTCCATGCGATCGAGGGCGATCAGCACGCCCGCCGGCGTGGCGCCGTGCGCGCGTATGGTGTCAACGGACTCGCGCACCGACGTTCCCGCCGAGATGACGTCGTCGACGATCAGCACGCGACCGGCGAGCGGCGCGCCGATGACGTTGCCGCCTTCGCCGTGATCCTTCGCCTCCTTGCGATTGAAACTGTACGGCAAATTGTGCCCCATTTCGGCAAGTGCAATAGACGTCGCGGCCGCAAGGGTGATTCCCTTGTACGCCGGACCGAAAAGCTGATCGAACTTCAAGCCGGATGTCAGCGCCGCTTCGGCGTAGAACTGCCCGAGCCGACGCAGGCTTTCGCCATCGTTGAACAATCCCGCGTTGAAGAAATACGGTGTCAGCCGTCCCGCCTTGGTCACGAACTCGCCGAAACGCAGCACATCACGTGCCAGAGCGAACGCAAGGAAGTCTTGGCGAAAATCGGTCAATTGCGGCTCGGCGGTGCGGCGATGGGCGCCGATTATACGCGCTGCGGGCCGCATCCCGGGCGCCGGCGCCCCGCGAACGAACGACGAACGCGCTCGGATTCGCAACTTTCGCGCGTGTAAACTCGACGCCTTTGAAATGCGTTAGGGAGCGCATTTCCGGCTCCCGCTCACGTGCGCATCATCACCCTGAACGTCAACGGCATCCGGTCGTCGGAGCGGCGCGGCTTCGCGCGCTGGCTTGCGCGCGCCGAGCCGTGGGACGTCGTGTGCCTGCAGGAGATCCGCGCGGGACACGATGAGGTTCCGCGTTCGCTCAAGGCGCCACGCAAGTCCCATGCGGCGTTTCTGCCTGCCGAGCGCAAGGGCTACGCGGGCGTCGGAATCTACGCGAAGACGGAACCTCGCGTCGTCGCCGGGTTCGGGTGCAAGGAGTTCGACGATGAGGGACGGTATCTGGAAGCTCACTTCAAGGAGCTGACTGTCATCAGCGTCTACCTGCCGTCGGGGTCCGCGGGGTCGCATCGGCAGGCGTCGAAGTTCCGCTTCCTGGAAAGCTTCCTTCCGCATCTCGCGGACCTCCGCAACCGGGGCCGCGAAGTCGTGCTCTGCGGCGACTGGAACATCGCGCATCGCGAGATCGACCTCACCAACTGGCGCTCGAATCGCAACCGGCCGGGGTTCCTGCCCGAGGAGCGGGAGTGGCTGACGCGCGTGTTCGACGAGCTCGGTTTCGTGGACGTATTTCGGCGGCTCGACCCACGGCCCGAACGGTACACGTGGTGGTCGAACCGCGGCAACGCCTGGGCGAACAACGTCGGATGGCGAATCGACTACCAGATCGCAACGCCCGGCATAGCCGCGAAGGCGCACGCCGCGTCCATCTACACGAACCGGCGCTTCTCGGACCATGCGCCGCTCGTGATCGACTACGATTGCGAGCTCCGCTAGGGAAATTCGTCTCTGACCCTATTTTTGCGATGCTGCGGCTCACCGACCTCACTCTCGCGCGCGGCACGAAGCGGCTGCTGGAAGGCGCGAACCTCACCGTTCATCCGGGCCACAAGGCTGGACTCGTCGGACCGAACGGCTGCGGCAAGTCGAGCCTCTTCGCGCTGATCCTCGGCAACGTGCACCAGGATGCCGGCAGCGTCGAGCTACCGTCGTCGTGGACGGTCGCGCACGTCGCCCAGGAAAAGCCTGCGGTCGCGACACCCGCGATCGAGTTCGTCATGGATGGCGATCGCGAGCTCCGCGATATCGAGCGCTCGCTCGGTGCCGCGGAAACCGCGGCGTCCACCGATGCGCACGCCCACGGCGAGGCGCTGGCTTTGCTGCATCATCGGTTCGACGAAGTCGGCGGCTATGCGGCGCGCGCGCGTGCGGCGACGCTTCTTTCCGGGCTCGGATTTGCCGGCGCGAGCCAGGAGCGTCCCGTCGCCGAGTTCTCCGGCGGGTGGCGCGTGCGGCTCAATCTCGCGCAAGCGCTGATGTGTCGCTCCGATCTCCTGCTTCTGGACGAGCCCACGAACCATCTCGATCTCGATGCCGTGCTGTGGCTCGAGGACTGGCTCAGCCGCTATCCGGGCACGCTGCTGCTCGTGACGCACGATCGCGACTTTCTGGACGGCGTCGCCGACAGCATCGTCCACTTCGATGCGCGCAAGCTCAAGACGTACACGGGGAACTACTCGCAGTTCGAGCGCGAGCGCGCGCAGCATCTCGCGCTGCAGCAGGCGATGTATGCGAAGCAACAGCGGCAGATCGCACATCTGCAGGCGTTCGTCGACCGTTTCCGCGCCAAGGCGACGAAAGCGAAGCAGGCGCAAAGCCGGATCAAGGCGCTGGAGCGCATGGAGCGGATCGCCGCCGCCCATGCCGACAGCCCGTTCGAATTCGCGTTCGCGCCGGTGACGACCGCCGCGCAGCGGCTGGTCCAGCTCGACCAGGTGTCGCTCGGCTACGCCGGCCGGCCGCCCGTGCTCGAGGGGCTCGACTGGGGAATCTTGAACGGCGACCGCATCGGACTCCTCGGCCCGAATGGCGCCGGCAAATCGACGCTGCTGAAGGCGATCGCCGGCGTGTTGCCGCCGCGGAAGGGCGAGCGGCACGTCGCGCAGACCCTCTCGCTCGGCTACTTCGCGCAGCACCAGGTCGAGCAATTGCGCCTCGACGAAACCCCGCTCTGGCATCTCGCGAAGATGGAGCCGACGGCGCGCGAGCAGGACTTGCGCGACTTCCTCGGCGGCTTCGATTTCCGCGGCGAAATGGCGACGCATCCCGTCGCGCGCTTGTCCGGCGGCGAGAAGGCGCGACTCACGCTGGCGCTCCTCGTACGCCAGAAGCCCAACCTGCTCCTGTTGGACGAGCCCACGAACCATCTCGACATCGAGATGCGCGAGGCGCTCGCCGAAGCGCTGCAGGACTACGGCGGCGCGCTCGTCGTCGTCGCGCACGACCGTCATCTGTTGCGCGCGACCACGGATGCGCTGTGGCTCGTCGCGGACGGACGCGTCGCGCCGTTCGACGGCGATCTCGACGACTACCGCGACTGGGTGCTCGAGCGAAGCCGCAGGAGCGGCGGTGGCGGCGAGGAAGCGGTTGCCGCGAACGATCGCAAGGCGCGCAAACGTGCGGAAGCCCAAGCGCGGCAGCGAAGCTACGCGCAGAAGAAACCGCTCGCCGACAAGCTCGCCAAAGTGGAGCGCGAGATGGCCGACCTGGACGCGGAGCGCAAGAGCATCGAGGCGTGGCTCGCCTCCCCGGAAGCCTATGACGAAGCCGGCCGCGAGACGCTCAAATCCCGCGTGGCGCGCCAGGGAGATCTCGTGTGGCAGCTCGCGCGCCTGGAAGCCGAGTGGCTGGAGGTGACCGAAGCCCTCGAGAAGCAGGAGAAATGACGGATCAGCGCGGATTCGTCCCGGCCGCGTTGCGGTCCGTCGTCCGTGTCGGCTCGTTCCAGGGAGCGACGCGCAGCAGCAGCGCCATTCCGGGCAGCGCGAGCACGGTGCAAAGCAGGAAGAACGTATACCAGCCGGTCTGCTCGACGACCCATCCCGTCGAGGCGTTGACGACCGTGCGCGGCACGGCGGCGAGGCTCGTGAACAGCGCGAATTGCGTCGCGGTGTAGCGCGGGTCCGTGGCCCGCGCGATGTAGGCGACGAATGCCGCGGTGCCGAGGCCCACGCCCAGCGCCTCGAACGCGATCACCCCGGCGAGCAGCAGCTTGTCCGGGCGATTCTCGTACGCGAGCCACGCGAATCCCAGGATCGACACGAGCTGCACGACACCGAACAGCCACAGCCCGCGGTTGATCCCGAGGCGAACCATCCAGAGCCCACCCAACATGCCGCCGATCACGCTGGCCCAGAGTCCGGCGTTCTTCGCGATGATGCCGATCTCGGACTTGGTGAATCCCATGTCGAGGTAGAACGGCGTCGCCAGCGCCGTGGCCATGCTGTCGCCCAACTTGTAGAGGAAGATGAACGAGACGACGAGCAGCGCCTGTTTCCAGCCGTCGCGCCGGATGAATTCGCGGAACGGCTCGATGACGGCCTCGGCGAGCGTGCGCGGACCGGGCCGACGCAAAGCCGGCTCGTTCACGGCGAGGGTCATGGCGATCCCCGGGAGCATGAACGCCGCGGTGATCCAGTAGACGCTCGACCATGGCAGATGATCGGCAAGGATCAGTCCGAGCGCGCCGGGAATGAGGCTCGAGACGCGATACGCGTTGACGTGGATAGCGTTGCCGAGCCCGAGCTCGACGTCGGGCAGGATTTCGCGGCGATATGCGTCGAGCACGATGTCCTGGCTTGCGCTGAAGAACGCGATCGCCGCCGCCAGATAGGCAATCGCCCAAAGGTCCTGCGCCGGGTGCAATTGGCCGAACGCCGGGATCGCGGCGAGGAGAAGGAGCTGCGTGACGAGCATCCAGCCGCGCCGTCGGCCGAGCGCCGGAAACGCGTAGCGATCGAGGAGCGGCGACCACAGGAACTTCCACGTGTAGGGGAGCTGGATGAGCGCGAAGAGGCCGATGGACTTCAAATCCACGTGCTCCGAACGCAGCCACGCGGGAAGAAGATTGATGAGGAGATAGAGCGGCAGACCGGAAGAGAAGCCGGTGAACACGCAGATCAGCATCCGCCGGTTCAGGAGCGCTTCGCGCCAGGTCGGCGGAGCGGGTGGCGGCATGGAGGTCGGGCTCATCCGCGGCGGAACCGGTAGATCGCGAGCTCACCCGTCAGGTTCGGCAGCACGCCGACGGCTCGCCCGCCCGCGAGCACGACGCGGTTCATCACGTCGAGGCGCCGCTCGGCCAAGAACGCGTCGAAATCGGCAACCGTGCAGAGGTGGATGTTGGGCGTGTCGTACCACTGGTACGGCAGCGACGTCGACACCGGCATTCGGCCTCGCAAGATCTGCCAGCGGTGGGTCCAGTGGCCGAAATTCGGGAACGTGACGATCGCTTCGCGGCCGACGCGCAGCATCTCCGTGACGATGTCCTCGATGCGGTGCATCGCCTGCAGCGTCTGCGACAAAATGACGCAGTCGAAGGACGCGTCGTCGAAGCCCGCAAGCCCGGTGTCGAGGTTGCCTTGAAGCACGTTCACGCCGCTCGCGATGCACGCGAGCACCCCGGCGTCGTCGATCTCGATGCCATAGCCCTTCGCGCCGCGCTCGCGCGCCAGATACGCTAGCAGGCTGCCGTCGCCGCAGCCGAGATCCAGCACCTGCGAGCCGTGCGCGACCCAGCGAGCGATCGTCGCGAAGTCGGCCCGGCCGGCCGCAGCCGCGGCCGACGGCACGTACGACGCCGAGAAAGTAGGGTCAGAGACGACTTTCCCGCCATCGTTCGCTCCCGTCGGAAAGGGGGTCGTAGACGAGCTTTGCCGCTCGGCGCGAGTGCGCGAACTGGCAGCGGGAAAATCCGTCTCTGACCCTATTTCCGCGGCGATGCGTTCGTAATACGCGCGCACGATCGCCATGTACTGCGGATCGTCGAGCAGGAACGCGTCGTGCCCGTGCGCGGCGACGACTTCCGCGTACGAGACCTCGCGCTTGTTGTCGACGAGCGCCTTGACGATCTCGCGCGAGCGGGCCGGCGCGAACCGCCAGTCCGTCGTGAAAGAGACAACGAGGAACCGGCACGTCGCAGGCGACAGCGCCTTCCCGAGGTTGCCGTCGGTGGCGATCGCGGGATCGAAGTAGTCGAGCGCCTTGGTTATCCGCAAGTACGTATTCGCATCGTAATACTCGGCGAACTTCTGCCCCTGGTGGCGCAGATACGATTCGATCTGGAATTCCGGCTCGAACGAGAACTTGAGGCCCTCGCGCAGCGTCCGGCCGAATTTCTCCTCCATCTGCTCGTCGGAAAGGTACGTGATGTGGCCGATCATCCGCGCGACGACGAGGCCTCGGCGCGGCTTCGTTCCCGACGCTTCGAAGTGACCGCCGTGAAAGTCCGGATCGCTGCGGATCGCCTGCCGTGCGACTTCGTTGAACGCGATGTTCTGCGCGGAAAGATTCGGCGCGGCCGCGATCACGAGCGCGTGACGGATCCGATCGGGATAACGCGTCGCCCACGCGAGCGCCTGCATGCCGCCCAGGCTGCCGCCCATCACCGCTGCCCATTGCCGGATCCCCAGCCGGTCGGCGAGCCGAGCCTGCGAATCGACCCAGTCCTCGACGGTGACGAGGGGAAAGTCCGCGCCCCAGGGCGCACCGGTCGCGGGATCGATGGACAGCGGCCCCGACGAGCCGAAGCAACTGCCCAGATTGTTGACGCCGACGACGAACAGGCGGTCGGTGTCGAGCGGCTTCCCAGGCCCGACCATGTTGTCCCACCAGCCAACGTTGTCCGGGTCGTCGACGTAATAGCCGGCGACGTGGTGCGATGCATTGAGCGCGTGGCACACGAGCACCGCGTTCGCCCGGGCGGCGTCAAGCGTGCCGTACGTCTCGTAGGCGAGCTCGTACCGGGGCAGCGACCGTCCGCAGGCCAACGGCAGCGGCGTATCGAATTGCGCCCGTTGGGCGACGACCGCGCCGACCGAGCGGCCTTGCGTGGCGCCCGCGGCGCTACCACCGGTGGTGGCGGCGAAAGACGACATCGAACTCCGTTCGGCGACAGCGTTGACCGCCTGCTTGCCGCTAACCGGTGGGTGTCGGGGGAGCCCTCGCCACTCCGCTTTAGCCGTATTTGT
>Ga0070670_100001042_pt1 | contig 21988 bp, 17 predicted proteins | sample KBSS63metaG_FD_64665 | JGI IMG/M metagenome (GOLD analysis project Ga0070670, IMG submission 64665) | Switchgrass rhizosphere microbial communities from Kellogg Biological Station, Michigan, USA - KBS S6-3 metaG | ecosystem: Host-associated > Plants > Roots > Rhizosphere > Soil ... | reverse complement strand
CGCGTTTTGCGCGTGAAAGCGCGCACATCATGCGTGAGGAAACCGACCAGATACCATTTTACTGCCCCGTTAACGAAGTCTCGTTTTTCTCATGGGCCGGGGGAGATGCGGGTTATCTCAATCCGTTTGCTCATGGACGGGGCTTCGAGCTAAAGGTACAGCTCGCGCGCGCCGCCATCGCTGCCATGGACGCTATCCTTTCAGTAGACCCGCGCGCCCGCTTCGTCCATTGCGATCCGATTATCAACGTCGTCACCGACCCCTCTCGTCCTTGGGAAGCAGGCGTGGCCGGTGGTCACCATCAATCGCAATTCCAGGGTTGGGACCTGATTTCGGGCCGCATCTGGCCACAGATCGGCGGCCACGAGCGCTATCTCGACATCATCGGCGTCAATTACTATTTCAACAATCAGTGGATCCACGGCGGCCCACCTATCGATCATGGCCATCGGCTTTACAAGCCGCTGAGTAAGCTTCTGGCTGAGACCTATGCCCGCTACGGAAGACCCATCCTGATCGCAGAAACCGGGATCGAGGATGACCGGCGCGCATCGTGGTTCCAGTATGTGTCAGATGAGGCACAGCGCGCGCTGCAACTGGGCGTTCCCTTGGAAGGTCTCTGCCTCTATCCCGTCGTCGACCACCCCGGCTGGGACGATGAAAGGCCATGCCACAACGGTCTCCTGTCCGCGCACGTCACTTCGACTGGCCGCGATGTACATCAACCGCTGTTGGATCGGCTCACCGGCTTTATAAGGACCAGCGACACAACTTGAGGTACCTTAGCTTGGATTGACGAGACGTTGGAGCGCGCGAAGAGCTCTATCACGTGGTGGACAAGACGGTCATATGCTTGCGAGCAAGGTGCTATCAGGCTTACGCATATGAGCGTTGTCTCTAAGACGGGTTATTTTGGCTGGTTGCAGGCAACGTCTCGCGAGGCGTTCCTAGTATGCTTGCGCCTTCAAGGTGATTGGACCCAAAACCAGCAAACGCATGCACCTACCCCGCTGTTTTCCGGAAAAAGTCTTCACCGAAACCGATGTCGCTTGCGGTCGCTAAAAGGGCCTAGCAAGCTGGTCGTGCTTCCAAAGACGTTGTTTTGATGGATCAGCCTTTGTCCGGGTCGAGCGGCTCATGCCGCTCATAACGCCTTTACCCTCGGCAGGCAGTTCAACTTTTTACCCTTATTTATCCCAGTGCCCAAGACGGCCGATGGTAGTCCTTTCCAGAGGTGCTGATGTTCGATCTGCACCCATTTTGGAAAGGTGAGGATCATGAAAAACCATCTCATTGGCACCATCGCACTTCTTATGGCGATCACTCCCGTTGCAGCCGAAGCCCGCTGCGTGCCCAACAACGCAGTCATCGCCGCGAAGGCTGTTCCCGTCATAAACTACAAAAGCACGACCATCGACGGCGTGAAGGTCTTCTATCGCGAAGCCGGCCCGAAAGACGCGCCGGTTCTCCTGCTCCTGCACGGGTTTCCGACCTCGTCGCACATGTTCCGCAACCTCATTCCCCTGCTCGCTGACCGCTACCGGGTGATTGCGCCTGACTATCCCGGCTACGGCCAGAGTGACGCGCCCGACCACACGAAGTTCGATTACACGTTTTCGAACCTGACCAACATCGTCGACAAGCTGACCGAAAAGGTCGGAGCCGATCGCTACAGCATGTACGTCATGGACTACGGCGCACCCATTGGATATCGGCTCGCGCTCAAGCACCCCGAGCGGGTTGAATCACTGATCGTGCAGAACGGCAACGCCTATACCGAAGGTCTCGCCGCGTTCTGGGATCCGATCAAGGCCTATTGGGCCGAAAAGACGCCAGAACGTAGGGAAGCGCTCGCCGGCCTGGTTACGCTCGAGACCACCAAGTTCCAATACACCGACGGGATGGGCGATGTCGCACATATCAGCCCCGACAACTGGGTTGTCGATCAGGCCTTGCTCGATCGACCGGGCAATAAGGACATCCAGCTGGATCTCCTGGGCGACTACGGCAGCAATGTGCCGCTCTACCCGCAGTTCCAGGCCTTCTTCCGTGAGCGCCAACCGCCGACGCTGATCGTCTGGGGCAAGAACGACAAGATCTTCCCCGAACCGGGCGCGCATCCCTATCTTCGCGATCTCCCCAACGCCGAGATGCACATTCTCGATAGTGGCCACTTCGCCCTTGAGGACAAGCTCGACGTGATGGCGCCGCTCATCCGCGATTTCCTCGACCGCAAGGTCTGCAAGTAACCCTTGCGCGGGGCCACCGGCCCCGCGCGCCCCTTAAAAGGAATAGATTATGAGCGACCCCGTTTTGGACACCCAGGCGACTGGGACGCCATCCCTTTCGACCATCCACGTGCACGGCGCCTTCGTGGACGGCCCACAGAGCGGGTAATGCGCGACATCCAGTCGCGAAACGTAACTCAGTAGCTGATCCCGAGAGGTAAGCCGATTATGTACAACAGCAAAATCAAGTCGAGCGTCCTTCCAAGCGGTGGCGGCGCGACGCTCATTGATCCCACCGATGCGCTGATCCTGCTTCTCGATCACCAGTCGGGGCTGTTCCAGACAGTGAAGGACATATCGGTCTCCGATCTCCGTCGCAATGTGGAGACGATCGCCAGGCTAGCAACGCTTTTGAATATCCCGGTTGTAACCACTGCCTTGGGACCTGCCGGCACCAATGGTCCCCTCATGCCGGAGATCCACGAGTTGGCTCCGCATGCCGTCTATGTACCGCGCAAGGGCGAAGTGAATGCATGGGACAATGACAATTTCGTCGCCCAAGTGCGCTCGACCGGACGCAACACGCTCATCATGGCAGGCGCCTGCAACAGTGTCTGCGTGATGTTTCCAGCGCTGGACGCCCGCGCCGCAGGTTACGACGTCTATGCGGTCCTCGATGCGTCCGGAGATCCGAGCGAAATGGCCTCTCGGATTTCGCTTGCCCGCTTCGTGCAAGGCGGCGTAAAGCCGACATTGACCAAGGCATTGCTGTCCGAGCTTCATCGCACCTGGGCGCGGCCCGAAGCTGCTGAACTCGGCGAGCTCTACAGACTCGTCGTGCCCAACGATATGGCCGTGGCCGAGAGCTGTGCGCAGGCGCAGCAGGCCCCGAGAGAGGCAATTCACCCCTGTCCCGCCAGCACCTGCGAACTGACATCGCAAAAGGGAGACTCGATATGACTTACGGTTTCATGGATATCGCGATCACGCCTGCAGTTCGCCGGACGCAAGCGGAAATGGGAGCGGATCGTCTTTGGTCCGATTTCAAGGGGCACCGCGAATTCGACCGGTTCTCGATGAGAGAAGCCGCGTTTATCGCAGAGCGCGACAGCTTCTACATGGCCTCGGTTTCGGAAACGGGCTGGCCCTATGTCCAGCATCGCGGTGGGCCTGCGGGCTTTCTCAAGGTCCTCGACGATCGTACGCTCGCCTTTGTCGACTACCGCGGCAATCGCCAGTATATCAGCACCGGCAATCTGGCTGAGAACGACCGGACATGCCTGTTTCTGATAGACTATCCTTCTCGCTCCCGCCTGAAGATCTATGCCCGTGCTGAAAAATTGGCGCTTGACGCCGACCCGGTTCTCACAGCGACAATCACCGACGAGGGTTACGGCGCCAAGGCAGAACGCATTTTCAGGCTGAAACTTGAGGCGTTCGACTGGAACTGCCCACAGCATATCGTGCCGCGCTACACCGAAGCTGAATTCCTGACGGCTTCGCAGCACCTTCTGGACAAGGTCGCTCAGCTTGAACGCGACAATGCGGCCCTCCGGGAGCGCATCGACGTGCAACGACTAGATTGAGCGGCGGAAATTGCAGAGCCAGGATTGCACCGGGTCAGCGCAAGTCCAGAGCAGCCATGGCAAGCTGGGTCCGCTTGGTTGCTGCGCCTGCGCCAATTGCGCAAGCGCAATCCGAAGACTTCTGGAAATAGCGCATTGCTTCGTGTGGACGGGCGGTTCCAGCTTCGATCATCCCCGCGACGCGCCAGAGATCCGGATGCCACCAACGCTCCTCTCGAATCCCGATTTCGCCTAGCACGGCGCGCAGACTAGCCTTCGCCAGCTGCATCTCGCCTGCAGCAATATAGGCCTCCGCCAATAAACTCCGGTAGAAAGGGACGCGAGCACGCCAACCGCCCCGCTGCAACCCGGCGATACTGTCTTGCATCAAAGTGAAACCGGCTTTGTCACCTCGAGCCGACTGGATGGCGCCGGCGAAAAATGTGGCTGTCCCCTCGTAGATGCCGACGCTTTCGCGCCGGCTGACATCGGCCAGCTGGCGCTGAAGCTGCGAAGCATTTTCCAGATCGCCCTCTACAAAAGCGATCGGTAAAGCCGCCAGCGAGATCGCATTCCCCAAGGAAATCATGTGATCGAGATCGGCCGCTCGGTCGATGGCACGGCCGGCCAGACCGGAAGCGCGCTCAGGGTCACCCTGTAACCAGGACAAAAATGCCTGAGACAGACGAATGGCAACGGGCAAATCGACCTGGAACCGGGACAGTCCATGCCCCTCTTCCAGGTTGCCCCAGTCCGTCATCAGGGTCTGTAAATGGTGCGCCGCAGAGTCCAACTCGCCGGCGTAGATCTTGATATGCGCCAACAGGCGCTTGCCGTCGGGCGCTGTCGCCCAGTCCAAACCGCTTGTAGCGGCAAATCCGTTCATGCTGCGCAATGCCTGGCGCGGCCGGCCGGAATAGGCCAGAAAAACGGCCTGTCCGCACACCGAACGGATTTGAAATTCGGCGTTTCCCGAAGCGCTTGCATGAAAGATGCTTTCGCGCCAGGCGTCACTGGTTTGCGGGTGCATGTGACGCGCCAGCGTCATGGCCCAGGCCTGTGCGGTGGAAAGCTTGACTCGGCCGAGCGGCGCGAGCGCTGATAGCGCTGTGCTGTGCGCGCTTGCAATGTCGATAGCCGCCAACATTTCCCTGAAAGCCGAAAGTTCTTGCCACAGGGGCAATGCAGCGACCACGAGTTCAACGCCCAGTTCAGCGTCGCCGGCGGGATCAAACGCCCAGCCGATCGCGGCACGGACATCGTCGATCTGCCTCCGATATTTCCCCAACCATTCGCGAGACGTCTGTGAAAACCATTCCCTCTCGGCGATCTGGAGCTTGTCCCTGATCCGGATGGCAAATTGTCGTCTGGCTTCCTCTCTGTAGCGTGAACCAAAGAGACGCCGCGCAGCATAGGTGCCGGTGCTCTCGGCCAGCCTGTAATGCAGAGTTCCGCCGTCGTAATGCGCGGAGAGCAGTGATTTTGCCACCAGCTGCGACAGGGCATCACGTCCTGCCATCGGCTCAAGGCCGCCGGCGGAATACATGGCCTCTGCGTCGTCGGCGTTGAACCGTCCCGAAAACACCGACAGCAGGCCGAGCAAGATAGCCTCGCGGTCGGGAAGAAGCCGATAGCTCCAGTCCAGCGTGGCCTCCAGCGACTGGTGGCGCAAAGGTGCATCCCTTGCTCCGCGGCCCATCGCGTCAAAGCCATCCTTAAAAAGGCCATCAAGCGCAGAGGGAGCAAGGACACTGGCCGTGCCGGCGGCCAATTCGATCGCGAGTGCCAAGCCGTCCAGCCGTGTGCAGATTGAGACGACACTGCGAACGTATTCGACCGTTGGTTCTGAAACTTCAACACCATGAGCCGTCGACATGAAGAGCTGAATCGCAGGAAACCGAAGCGCGTCGGTCGTGGAGAGTTCAGTCGTCTGGTCCGGATAAGCGAGCCCGGAGAGAAAATGGATTTGCTCGTGTCTCGTCCGCAGCGGCTCGCGGCTGGTCCCGAGGATACGAGCACCCGGCACTTCTGATGACATCCGTTCGACAATCGTCGCTGCCATTGCAATGACGTGCTCGCAATTGTCGATGATGAGAAGCAGTTTGTTGCTTCTAAGGAGATCGATCGCACCCGCGATCGGATCGTCCAATCCGAGGGAAATGCCGAGAGCGGAAGCTATTGCTGGCACCACAAATCGGGGATCGGTGACTGTAGAGAGATCCACGAAGGCAATGGCTTTGCCTTCGCTGCAGCAATGCTGAGCAACGGTAACCGCAAGTGACGTCTTTCCGGCTCCGCCTGGCCCGACGATGGTCACATAACCCGGTTGATCAAGCTGATCGGAGATTTGGCGGATCGCGTCATCGCGACCGAGGAGCTGCCGCACCTCCGGTGGGGCCGTATAATGGCTCGTGACCGGTGCAGCATGCCGTGCTCCCGCTGGGCGGTTGTCCTCCACTGCGGCAACGAACTTGTAGCCGCGGCCAGCGATCGTTGCGATGTATTCCGCTGCGGGATCGAGTTCGGCCAGCGAGCGTCGAAGGTTGCCGACATTGACCTTCAAGTTATGGTCGTGGACGATATAGTCCGGCCATACGTGCGAGAACAGATCGGCTTTACTCACAACCTCGCCAGCCCGCGCCACGAGCAGGGTCAGTATATCGAATCCTCTCCCACCCAGCGCGACAGACTGCCCCTTGTACAAGAGGGCTTGGGCCTCAGGTAACAGGCGGAAGTCGCCGAACTGGTAAGCCTTGTGCTTCGACAAGGCCTGGGAAACGCCATCGTGTAACAATTTTCTCTCTCAAAACTACAAAAGCTCGACGTTATACCGCCTTAGCCGATTTTCAAGACAATAGACTGCTGCTCACAGTGGTTCTGACTGCCTTCTTCTCGACGCCTTTGGCAGCGTCGGCCGACAATGCTTTGGTGGCGGTCGGGCCGCAGTACGATACCACTCATGTCAACGTCGACTCCGCCGACACCGATCGTTTTGTCTCGAGCTTAACGGCAACATTTGGCGGGGATCGACCAAGCAGATCACTACCACAGTGACACCCACGCCAAGCAGCACAGGCTCGCAGTTGATCAGGACGCCGATGCCGTATCAGTTTGACCCCGTTGCGCTTCATCATCCACCAAGGGACATCGACTGAACCTACAGAGAAGTATTGTGCCCAGGTGTAGATTTATCGTTACAGGGTGCGCAGAAATGGCGAGAGCAAAGACATTTTCGTTGGGCGATAACTATGACGGGATCCTATCCGATCTTGTGAAGAGCGGCCGCTTCGGGACGGAGACCGAAGCCGTGCGTGCCGGCATCCGCATGCTGGCTGACTACGAGATCAAGATGCGTTCTTCTCCGCAACGACATCCATGCTGCGGACGCGGAAATCGGTGCAGGCCTTGGTAAGCGGTATGCAAATGGCACGGATCTGTTCAACGACGTCATGAACGAAGGCTGTGACGATTACCGCCAAAGAACTGATCATCGCCCCACTAGCCCTTGCCGACCTGCAAGGCATTCGGCGTTACATCGCTGAGAGCATTCCCCATTATGCACGGGAAGTCCTGGCTGATCTGACCATGAGGATCTCCTGTATCGCCGAAGTGGATTTCACGGATTCGCAACGTGATCATATATCGGAAGGTTTGCGGGCTTACCCCTACAGGCAACGTTGCATCTACTATCGCTCCTATCCTGACAGGGTCGTGGTTCTTCGCGTCATGCATGGTGCGCGAGATATCAAGCCGCATGATTCGAGTTTTAGCTCCAGAGTATCAGAGGAACACAACTCCCTTTGCCTTTGGGACAGGATCGAGCCAATTTCGCTCGCTTCAAGCGGAAATAAATTCCGCTTATAGGTCCCAAATTTAGCGTGCTTGATCGGTATCGGACCTGCGGCCAGCATTTGGACGCGGAAATTATTTCCGGATATTGCCGCCCAGCACATGATCGCCTTGATGGAATGCGAACCGGCGACACATTGTGCAAGTTTCTTCCAACGCACTGATTATGTACGACTTTCTTCCCTTGAGTGATGAGGCTTGGGTGAAATCGGTATATTGCCATTGACGTCGCCACGGCTGATCCTATTTCGAGTAGAAATTGCGTTGCCACAGATACTCGAGTGTGATCTCTGACAAGGGTCTCAAATGTCCGCTTTACTCCGCATTTCTGCAATTGCGTTCGTCTTTGCTGCTTCTTCCATCCACGCATCTGCCGAGGTGCCTGCCAATTCGCAAACATATCTGAGCCGGAGCTTCCAGCAGCTCGACACCATTGCTCGAACTCGTCGTGCGGAGGGCAGCCTCCCCAGGTTGGCAAATCCGCGAGACGCGAAGGTGCTGGAAGCGCTATGGGATCGCAAAGAAATCCTCGGCAGTGGACCATATCGCTCGGCGGATGTGCCAATTCTTCTCGATGCCTTCGAGAAGGAAAACGCGGTGTTCAAGACGTATGTGTTTTTCTCACCCGACCCACAGAAGCTTCCGCAAACCGATCAAAACACGGCCTTCTTTCAAGATGAGGTGTCCCGTTCGTCAGCCTTTCTGCTCAGCGTCTATTCCAGCGGCCTTGAAGCGCTGACCGATTTTGTCGCACAGCTGAAGCCTGGTGAGTTCAACGATGCCAGACGACAGGGACTGCAACAGACCCGAATGGGAATTCAAGAGTTTGTCAGCGGCGCAGTGATCATGATGCGCAGTCCTGCACTTCGAGTTGAAAACCGCGTGGCGATTGCTGATGCCTTGCAGGAAAATGCGAAACGGTTGGCGGCCAGCATGTCAGTTGTCGATCGTCAAGCCCTGGTTGCGATTGCGTCGACTTTGACGGATCCCGAGACTGCCCCGCAGCTCAAATCATTTACCGCAGCAATGCAGAGCACCGAGTGTGTCGGCCTATGCCTCATCCCATAAACCGGCAGCGCGCCATCCAATTTCTCTCAAACGCAGTGCGGCATGTGTCCTCGAAAACTTGGGTCGCATTCAATGCGGTCTGAATCCCTTGCCAAATTGGTTATCACCATGCTCAGCCTCTCATGGGCCGCGACCATATCCGCCCCGGCAGTCGGAAGCGATGCCACCAAGGCGGGGCTGACGGTTGCGGCAATGTCTGTACCGGAACTTCTCCGGCTTTGCCACAGCGGTAGTGCGGAAACGCTTGTGCAGCCTCACGTCGATGGAAATGCTATCCTTCAGCATCAAGCTCAATCGCGTGCTGCCTGCGATCGATGGTGGACGGTTCTGGCCTGCAGGGTGACGAACTGACAGAGGCGCTGCTGGATCGGGCGGACCTCGAATCCCCAAGTCAGGGCGAAGGTTATACCCGTGCCCTGGATGATTACCCGCGCGCGCTGGCCCTATCACCACGCTCCGTTAACGCTTACTGGCGACGTGGCAAGGCATATCTTCTCTACAAGCGCGACCTTGCTGCTGCTCGGAAAAATCTCGATGTGGCCATCCGGCTCGACCCGTCACAAGCCGAACTCTACGTGACACGTGCATCAATATTGGCCTGGCTCGGGGAACCGGACGCGGCCTTGGTCGATCTCAACCAGGCGCTTGCGCACAACCCCCGTTCCGTGCACGCACTGACCAATAGAGGTCTTGCCTACTTCAATACTGGTGACACTTCTCGAGCTCTTGCCGATTTCGACGCTGCATTGGCGCTCTCACCCGATAATGCGGGCATATATAGCTTTCGCGCAGCCGCCCGTCGCAAGGCAGGTGATGAGACAGGAGCGAAGGCCGACGAGGCGAAAATGGCGAAACTCATGTTTGGGACGCTTCAATAGATTGAAAGTCCGCGATGATGAAGAGATACGAACCGCCGACCCCGCGCATGAGTAAAGACCTTAAGAAAAATCAACGCCGCGAACCGTAACGCCCATTTATGGAACTGTCTTTCGCCAAGGTGGATGAGCCATCGTGTCAGAGCTAGGCTCAGCCTTTCGCTTGACAATCCTTCACGGCAGCAGCAGCTTCAACCCGGCGTCGCTGTCGTCCAGGGTTGGTCCGGACCATGCGCCCAAAGTCGGCCAGACCAATTTAGAGACGTTTGATCCGGCGGATGCGCGATACTTCAATGCCAGCGGTTTGAGGATCCGCGATGCGGTATCGTGAGACCGAAACCTCGCGGAGCCTTTCCATGGTTAGATGATCGCAAATTTGCGACATTGTCGGCCTTGGTGGTCTCGCAATTGATCTTGGTCAATCGGACCGGCTGAGCCCGTGCTACCCACGACGGCAAAAGGAGTTTCCCTATGAGCCGTCTAATGAAAGCCGCCGTTCTTCGCGAGTTTGGCAAGCCTCTCGTGATCGAAGATGTCCCGGTACCGAGACCGCGCCCCGACCAGATCCTGGTCAAGATCGCCGCGACCGGTGTCTGCCACACAGATCTTCACGCCATCAAGGGAGATTGGCCGGTCAAGCCGACATTGCCATTCATTCCTGGCCATGAAGGCGTGGGCACCGTTGTCGGCGTCGGACGAGACGTGAAGCGGATCAAGGAAGGCGACAGGGTCGGCGTACCCTGGCTTCATACCGCATGCGGCTATTGCCCCCATTGCCGGACAGGCTGGGAAACGCTCTGCGGCGCACAGCAGAATACCGGCTATTCCGTCAACGGCAGCTTTGCCGAATACGCGCTCGCCGAACCGAACTATGTCGGACGCCTGCCGGACAATCTCGACTGGGGTCCGGCAGCACCCATCCTTTGCGCCGGCGTCACGGTCTACAAGGGTCTCAAGGAAACGGAGGTCAAGCCGGGCGAATGGGTGGCGATCTCCGGCATCGGTGGCCTGGGCCATATGGCCGTCCAGTATGCCAAGGCAATGGGCATGCACGTCGCAGCGATCGACGTCCATCCCGACAAGCTTGCCCTTGCCAGAGAGCTCGGAGCCGAGATCGTCATCAATGCCCGCGAGACGGATCCGGCCGCAGAACTGCAGAAACGACTTGGGGGCGTCCATGGCGTTCTCGTCACGGCGGTCTCGCCGACAGCCTTCGAGCAAGCCTTCGGCGCGCTGCGGTCGCACGGCACCATGGCGCTCGTCGGCCTGCCGCCTGGCAAATTCGCCATGCCGATCTTCGACACGGTGTTGAAGCGCATCACCGTCCGCGGCTCGATCGTCGGCACCCGGCAGGATCTCGAGGAAGCACTCGAATTTGCCGGTGACGGTGCCGTAGCCGCGCATTTTTCCTGGGACAAGCTGGAGAACATCAACGCCATCTTCGCCCGCATGGAAGAAGGCGGCATAGACGGGCGGATCGTGCTGAAACTCACTTAAGACCACCGATAGGGCCATAGACCCCAGCGTCTGAACTGCGGCAACCCCGGCGGGATTGCCGCGACCCTCCCAATCGTTAAGGTCCAATTCCAATGAAAATTGCAGTGCTCAAGGAAACGCGAGCAGACGAAAAGCGCGTCGCGCTGGCACCGGTGGTGACCGGGAAGCTCGTCAAACTCGGTGCCGAACTCCATATGCAGGCGGGCGCAGGCAACGCTGCGAAACTTCCCGATACAAGCTTCGAGCAGGTGGCATTCGAGCCTGACCTGCGCAGTCTCCTTGACGGCGCGGACATCGTTCTTGCCGTCCAGCCTCCTTCCATCGAGACGGTCGAGCTCATGAAGCCCGGCGCTATCCTGATCTGCCTCGTCTACGCCAATCGCGAGCCCGATCTGGTCAAGGCCCTCGTCAAGGGCAAGATCACCACCTTTGCCATGGAAACCGTGCCGCGCATCAGTCGCGCCCAGGCGATCGACGTGCTGTCCACGCAGTCTGCTCTATCAGGCTACTACGCGCCGCTGCTCGGTGCCGTGAGTATGCCGCGGATCCTGCCGATGATGACGACCGCCGTAGGGTCGCTTCGCGCCGCCAAGGTGCTGGTGATGGGCCTCGGCGTTGCCGGACTTCAGGCCCTGGCGACCGCCCATCGTCTCGGCGCCATCACGGAGGGCTACGACGTCAGGCCCGAAACCAAGGAACAGGCGCTGTCCGTCGGCGCCAAGTTCGTCGACACCGGCGTCGATGCGCGTGGCAGTGGCGGCTATGCGCGGGAGCTGACGCCGGAGGAGACGCTCAAGGTCGAGGCCGCGTTGACGCGCCACATCCAGGAAGCGGACATGATCATCACGACGGCCGCCGTGCCGGGGCGCCCGTCACCCCGATTGATCAATGCCAAACAGATTGCCGGCATGAAACCCGGCGCCGTTATCATTGATCTTGGCGCCGAAGGCGGCGGCAATTGCGAGGGAACCAAGCCCGGCGAAACCGTCGAGATCGGGCCAGTGACGATCCTGGCGCCGCTGAACGTCCCATCGCACCTCGCCCAGCACGCGAGCGAACTCTACGCCAAGAACCTCCTCAATCTCCTGCAACTGATTATCCACGACGGCAAGATCACGCTCGATTTCGACGACGAGGTCATCGCCAAGACAATTCTCACCCACGATGGTGAGGTCCGCAACCAGCCGGCTCCGACCATCGTTCCGGTCAAGACTCCTGAAGGAGCAGCCCCATGACCATCGACACCTCGCTGACATGGCTCATTGCCCTCTACATCTTCATGCTGGCCGCCTTCACCGGCTACGAGGTCATCAGCAAGGTCCCCTCCATTCTCCATACGCCTCTGATGTCCGGTTCCAACTTCATCCACGGCATCGTCGTCGTCGGGGCCCTGCACGCGCTGTTCACGGCGACGAGCCTGCCGGCACAGACGCTTGCATTTGTCGGCGTCGCGCTGGGGGCTGCGAACGCGGCCGGCGGCTACGTCGTCACCGACCGCATGCTCGCCATGTTTCGGTCGAGCGACGAAAAGAAGGGCTGATCATGTTTCTCCAGCATATAGAGGGACTAAGCGGACTTGTTGCCGCCGCACTCTTCATTTTCGGCCTGAAACGCATGTCCTCGCCGGTCACGGCCCTTTCCGGCATCGTTGTTGCCGGGGTCGGCATGATCGTCGCCGTCGCCGCCAGCTTTCTTGTGCTCGGGGATCTCCCGGAGGCCGCGCGGCCAAACTTCCTCGCGAACGTGTCACTGGCCGTTCTGGCTCTCGCCATCGGCGGAGGCTGGGCATGGTGGAACGGCCGCAAGGTTGCCGTCACGGCCATGCCGCAGATGGTGGCGCTCTATAACGGCATGGGCGGCGGCGCGGCGGCGGCGGTCGCAGCGGTCGAACTCCTCAATGTGACGACGGCAACACCGCTGCTCGCCTCGGCCACCATCGCCGGCGCGCTGATCGGCTCGATCTCATTGACAGGCTCGATCATCGCCTGGGCCAAACTCGATGGGCGGATCGAAAAGGCTTGGCGCTTCAAGGGCCAGCGTATCGTCAATGCACTCGTCTTTCTTGCCGCGCTTACCCTTGGCACCCTTCTCGTCATCGCACCCAGCGGACCGTCTCCTATTCTCATCGCCCTTCTGTTCTTCACCTGCGCGCTGGCATTTGGCGTCCTGATGACCTTGCCAATTGGCGGCGCCGACATGCCGGTGGTGATATCCCTGTACAATGCCTTCACCGGCCTTGCCGTCGCGCTCGAGGGCTATGCTCTGCAAAATCCGGCGTTGATGATCGCTGGGATGGTCGTCGGCTCGGCCGGCACCATGCTCACCGTGCTGATGGCCAAGGCCATGAACCGCTCGCTGGCCAACGTCCTGTTCAGCAATTTCGGAGAGACGGCAGCGGCGGGCAGCGCCGATGTCGTCGGCAGCATGAAGCCGACCGAGGCGAGCGATGCGGCCATCGCCATGCGCTACGCGTCTACGGTCATCATCGTACCCGGCTATGGTCTGGCCGTAGCTCAAGCGCAGCAGAAGCTCTACGAGTTCGTCAAGCTGCTCCAGGCTGCTGGCGTCGATGTGAAGTTCGCCATCCACCCCGTGGCGGGCCGCATGCCGGGGCACATGAACGTGCTGCTTGCCGAGGCCGGCGTTCCCTACGACATCATCTTCGACATGGAAGACATCAACGATGCCTTCGCAACGACCGACGTCACCCTCGTCATCGGGGCAAACGACGTCGTCAACCCCGCCGCAAGGACCGACAAATCCTCGCCCATCTACGGGATGCCGATCCTCAATGCCGACCAGTCGCACCAGGTCTATGTCGTCAAGCGCGGCCAGGGCAAAGGCTATGCCGGGGTCGAGAACCTGCTGTTCTACGGCGACAACTGCAACATGGTCTACGGCGATGCCCAGGCCGTGATCACTCAGATGGTCCAGGCCATCAAGGAGCTCGGGGGCTGAACAGCCACCCGCTCCCAACCCGTGGCGCCATGGGGTCCCAGACGCGCCACATTCCACGAAAGGTAAGTATCATGGCATACGCAACCACCAATCCCTACACCGGCGAAGTGTTGAAGACTTTTGCCGATGCCACCGATGCCGAAGTCACGGCAGCGATCGATCACGCCCACCAAGCCTTCCTGTCGTGGAAGACGGCGTCTTTCGCAGAGCGTGCCAAGGTCATGCAGAATGCCGCAACGATCCTGCGCAAAGAGACCGATAGCTTTGCCAGGCTGCTCACGCTTGAAATGGGCAAGGTGATATCGGAAGCCCATGCCGAAGTTGAACTGTCGGCAGCGATCTTCGAATATTATGCCAAAAATGCCGAGCGTCTGCTTGCGCCGCAGAAACTGCCGGTGGCCGATCCGGCCGAGGGCGAGGCGACGTTGGTGCACGACCCCCTGGGGGTCCTACTCGCCATCGAGCCGTGGAATTTCCCATATTACCAGATCGCCAGGATCATCGCGCCGCAGCTGTCTGCCGGCAATACGATGCTGCTCAAGCACGCCTCCAACGTGCCGCAAAGTGCTGCCGCCTTTGAAAAGCTCATGGCAGAGGCCGGCCTTCCCTCAGGCGCCTTCCAGAACCTCTACGCCACCCGCACGCAGATCGAGCTGATCTTAAACGATCCCCGCGTCCACGGCGTCGCACTCACCGGCTCCGAAGGCGCGGGCGCCATCATTGCCGCGCAGGCCGGAAAGGCTCTGAAGAAATCAACCATGGAACTGGGTGGCGCCGACGCCTTCGTCGTGCTGGCGGACGCCGATATGGAAAAGACCGTCAAATGTGCCGTCTTCGGCCGGCATTGGAATGGCGGCCAGGTCTGCGTCTCCTCGAAGCGCATGATCATCCTCGACGCGGTCTACGACCGGTTTCTCGCGCAGTACACGGCTGGCGTTGCCGGCCTGCGCGCCGGCGACCCCTTCGAGCCCGACACCACGCTCGCCCCCCTGTCGTCGCAGGCGGCAGCCGATGAAATCCGCGACAAGATCGCACAGGCCGTCGCCCTCGGTGCCACGGCGACGGAAGTCGGACCAAGCGTTCCCAACCAGGGCGCGTTTGTCCAGCCGACTATTCTGACCGATGTCGCCGAAGACAACCCGGCGCGCTACTGGGAATTCTTCGGCCCGGTCTCCATGTTGTTTCGCGCCAAGGACGAAAACGACGCAATCCGCATCGCCAACGATTCACCCTTCGGCCTCGGCGGGTCGGTGTTCACCTCGGATACCAAGCACGGTGCGGAAGTCGCAGCAAAGATCTCCACGGGCATGGTGTTCGTCAACCATCCGACCATGGTCAAGGCCGACCTACCGTTCGGCGGCGTTCGCCGCTCGGGCTATGGTCGGGAATTGCTTGACCTCGGCATCAAGGAGTTTGTCAATCACAAGCTCATCAACATCGTCGACATCGACGCACCGTTCTGAAGACGGATGGCTCCTGTCTTGACCTGACGCGTGCAGCGTCAGGACAGGGTCGCCCGTCCTCAGCGCGGTGCGCCATCACGTCCTGTGACGGCAATGACAATCGAACGGCCACGATCTGTGGCCGTCTGCTGTTACCCTCCCCCTCGAAATGCAGAAGCCCTTTCCACATCAGTCCAGCCATGGGACCAAAATGATCGAGACACGTATTCGTCGCCCGTCGCTCATCGACAAAATTACCACCCCTCAGGCCGCCGCCGCCCTGATCAAGGATGGCATGATCATCGGCATGAGCGGATTCACTCGCGCTGGTGATGCCAAGGCCGTGCCGATCGCCATGGTCGAGCGGGCAAGAACGGGCCCGTTCCAGATCACGCTCATCACCGGCGCATCGCTTGGCCACGGCATCGACCGGATGCTGACTGAGGCAAAGATCCTTGCGCGTCGCATGCCGTTTCAGGTCGACACCACGCTGCGCGCCGCAATCAACTGCGGCGAAGTGATGTTCGTCGACCAGCACCTGTCGGAGACGGTCGAACATCTCCGTTCGAACCAGCTCGGTCCGATTGACTACGCCGTCATCGAGGCGACCGCGATTACCGAAGAGGGAGGCATCGTCCCATCCACCTCGATCGGCAATTCCGCGAGCTTTGCGATTCTTGCCAAGAAGATCATCGTCGAGATAAATCTCAGCCAGCCGCTCGAGCTCGAGGGGCTGCATGATATCTACATCCCGACCAAGCGCCCGTCGCGCGAGCCGATTCCGGTCACTGCCTGCGACAGCCGCGTCGGTCTGCCCTACGTACCGATTGATCCGGACAAGATTGCCGCTATCGTCATCACCGGCCAGAAAGACAGCTTCTCGACCGTCGAGGCTCCGGATGCGGAAACGCAGGCGATCGCCGGGCATCTGATCCGGTTCCTCGAAAGCGAGGTCGCGATCGGGCGCCTCGACCTCGGCCTGCAGCCGCTTCAAGCCGGGATTGGCACGATCGCCAACTCGGTTCTGGCCGGACTTGGACAGGGACCGTTCCATGGCCTGCGCATGTACAGCGAAGTGCTACAGGACAGCACCTTCGATCTGTTCGATGCTGGCAAGCTGGCCTTTGCCTCGGGTTCGTCTATCACGCTCTCGGCTGACTGCGCCGAGCGTGTCTTTGGCGATTTCGACCGATACAAGGACAGGCTCGTGCTGCGGCCGCAGGAAATCTCGAACCATCCGGAGGTCATCCGGCGCCTCGGCGTCATCGGGATCAACACGGCGCTCGAGGTCGACATCTACGGCAACATCAATTCCAGCCACGTCAATGGCACCCACATGATGAACGGCATCGGCGGCTCCGGCGATTTTGCACGAAATGCCTATCTGTCGATCTTCGTCACCAAGTCCCTGGCCAAGGCGGGAAGCATTTCCTCCGTGGTCCCGATGGTCAGCCACGTCGACCATACCGAGCATGATGTCGATATCATCGTTACCGAGAACGGCCTGGCAGACCTGCGCGAACTTGCCCCACGCGAGCGGGCGGCGATGATCATCGCCCATTGCGCCCATCCCTCCTACCGCGCGCTGCTTGCCGACTATCTTGCGCGCGCCACCGAACGGGGCGGCCACACGCCGCACCTGCTGGAAGAGGCGCTGTCCTGGCATATCCGCAAGCAGACGACAGGCAGCATGCTGCCCTAAGGTGACAACACGCAAGTCGAATGCCGCTGGGACAGGTAGACCCCCCAGCGGCAATGACTTCAGAACTCCTTCCAGGCTGGCTCCGAAGCTGAAGACGCCCCAAAGGCACTGGCGAGCTTGCGACCCAGTGCCTTGGCCGGAGATGGCATCGGACGCGCGTTGCTGGAGGCGAGCCGGACCTGTTGGCTGTTGCCCGGATATGCGCCGAGATTGAACTGGGCGATGAGCTTGTTCAGCGTATCGGCTTCTCCAGCCAGGCTATGGCTGGCCGCCGTGGATTCCTCGACCATGGCCGCGTTCTGCTGCGTTCCCTGATCGATGGTATTCACTGCTGTGTTGATCTCCTGAATGCCGACAGACTGCTCGCGTGCCGATTCCACGATCGCGCTCACATGATTGTTGATCTGCTGGACCTCGATTACCATCGTTTCCAAGGACTTCCCCGTCTCGCCGACAAGCGCTACCCCGGTGCGAACCTGCTCTCCGGAGGTGATGATGAGTGCCTTGATTTCCTTGGCGGCGCCGGCCGAACGCTGTGCCAGCTCCCGCACTTCCTGCGCAACGACAGCAAACCCCTTGCCGGCCTCCCCGGCGCGAGCAGCCTCGACGCCCGCATTCAGCGCCAGCAGATTGGTCTGGAACGCAATCTCGTCGATGACGCCAATGATGTTACTGATTTCGCCGGAGGATTTCTCGATCTGCTGCATGGCCTGCACCGCGTTTCGCACGACTTCGCCGGCCTTTTCAGCGCCGAGCCGTGTGCGGGAGACCAGAATGCCTGCTTCTTCCGCCCTCTTCGTGGAATCGCGCATGGTGGTGGTGATCTGCTCGAGGGCAGCGGCCGTTTCCTCGACGGAAGCGGCCTGCTGTTCCGTTCGCTTTGCGAGATCGTCGGCAGCCGATCGAATCTCATTGGCGCTGCCATCGATGCCGCGGGCATTGTCCATGACAGCCCTCAGCGCCTCATGCAGCTTGGTCACGGAGTTGTTGAAGTCGAGGCGCAAGCTATCCAGATGGGCTGCAAACGGCTCCACTAGACGGTAGGCGACGTCCCCTTCGGCAAGACGCTGAAGTCCGTCCGCAAGGGAATCGACAACGAACTTCGATTCTTCAGCTTCGCGTGCCTTATCTGCTTCCCGTTCAAGACGCTCGCGTTCGCCGACGGAGCGACTGGCCTGCGCTTCCTGTTCGATTGCCGTCTTCTGGATCGCGTTTTCGCGGAAGACGGACACGGCAGCGGCCATGGCCCCTATCTCGTCGACGCGATCAAGTCCGGGAACCTCGATGGAGACATCATTGTCGGCCAAGCGACCCATGGCGAGCGTAAGCCGCTTGATCGGCGCGGCGATGCTTCGAGCCACAAACCACATGGCGGCAATACCGCCCGCCGCAATCATCAGTCCGACGACGATCTGAAACAGCGTATCATTTTTGTTGCGGTCCGCCAGCGAGGCAGTAAGGGCATTTGCCTCTGCCATGGCCACGGCTCGCGGCACTTCGATAATGATGGACCAGGGCGTGGTCGTTCTTCCAATGCCGATTGGTGAGAGGACCGTAAACTTGTCTGCATTGCCCTCGACCTCTTCCCGTCCGGCCTGAATGTTTGGAAGAAAGGTCGGCGCTGCGGTGCTGATCTGATCAAAGGGGCGCCCAACAGCCTCTGGATGATCGCTGGAAGCAACCACAAGCCCCTTGTAGCTGACGATGTCCACCACCGCCTTGCCACCAAAGATTGACGAGCGAACATCTTCGGCAAGCTTCTGAACGAATGTGAGATCGAAGTCGGCGCCGGCCACGCCCATGAACTTGCCATTGACCGTCACCGGGACGGACATGGTGGCGAGATAGACGTTCTTGCCCTGCACGATGTAGGGCAAGGGATCGAGGATACTCTCGCCACGACCATTCTTCGGATCAATGTACCATCCCCCTTTCATCACGCCATTGGGATGAAGGGCGGTGCTATCATATTCCACAAGCGGCTGAACTGCGAGCTTCCCATCGGCGCCACGCGTCCAGTAGGGGAGAAAGCGGCCGGTCCCATCCGATCCAACATCCTGTTTCGACCGAAAGAGCTGGTCCTGGCCATCGAGCGCATTGGGCTCCCAGGCGCTGTAAGTCCCATTGAACCGCGGATTGTCCTTCAGAACGTTGAGAAGAATGGCATTGAACTCCGTCCGCCGGGAGCCCACAGGCGCCGCCTTTTCGTCCGTCGCTGCAATGATCTCAAAAGTCCGGGCCATGTTGCGCGCCGAATCGAAGGCGGTGTCGAGAGGCGCCTTGATCAAAGCGGCCTGGGCGAGAGCGAGTGTCTTGAGGTGTACCCTGGTGTTATTCTCGGTCAGACTACTGACGCTGTCGCCGACGAAAGCCGTGCTTTTCCTCGCGGAGATGACGCTGTAGCTCACCAGGGCACTGCTCGCTGCCACAACACAAACACCCGCTAGTAAGCCGATTTTCAGTTGAATTGATTGAATGCGCACAGTCTCTTGCTCCTGTTTCGGACGAAAATGCCTCTTGCAAGGGTGACTGTGGTTTTGAATTATTAATGAGTTATTATTTACTAAATTTGCATTTAAAACATGTCGCACATATGATTCATATTTGTGATATGTACTGAAATAAGGTTCATATCGAGCGATTATATTTGACGGATATCAAATTTATACTTTAAATTTCTCCTTCGACCTGTCAGGGACAGCTTTCCGCGGAGGCAAGCGCCAGCCATTGTCCTTGCAACTGGTTAAGGTGCAGATCTGCCTCCGCCCTCCCTCGACCCCCAGTCTTATCCACCCAATTCTTGCCGATGGTTTCGCGAAGCCCCGCTCCTGTTACAAAGCGGGGCCGTTGTTCTCCTAGCCGAGACGACCAAGGCGATGATGGAGGTTGGAATATTTCCTCATCTCGTTCTGATCGTCCAGTTCCTTCAGATAGTGTGAGATTGCCGTGCGGATCAGCTTGAAATCCTGCTGTGAAAAGACCGCACGAGAGCGCTCCGGTTCGGGCGTATGGATCCTGTTTTCGTCTGTCATGTCTTCCTCCTCCTTTGATTGCCGGGCGACATGCCCCTGAATGTTGCCGTGTCAGGCTGCGAACTGGTTCATCGTGTTGTGGCCACCGCCCGCCTTCAGGGCGGCCTCGCCGGCGAAATATTCCTTGTGGTCGTCCCCGAGATCGGAGCCTGCCATGTTCTGGTGCTTCACGCAGGCGATCGCCTGGCGGATCTCCTTTCGCTGGACATTTGCGACGTAGCCGAGCATCGCGGCATCGCCGAAATACTGCTGCGCCAGATTGTCCGTGGACATCGCTACCGTGTGGTAGGTCGGCAAGGTTATCAGGTGGTGGAAGATCCCGGCGCGGCGGGCCGCGTCGCGCTGGAATGTCCTGATGCGCTCGTCCGCCTCGATGCCGAGGTCTGTCATGTCGTAGTCGACGCTCATCAGCCTCGCCCGATCATAGGCGGTGACGTCGACGCCCTCGGCCAGCCACGCATCATGGACCTGCTGGCGGAAGTTCAGGGTCCAATTGAAAGAGGGCGAGTTGTTGTAGACAAGCTTCGCGTTCGGAACGACCTCCCGAATGCGGTCCACCATCGCGGCGATCTGGTCGATATGGGGCTTCTCGGTCTCGATCCAGAGGAGATCGGCACCGTTCTGCAGCGAGGTGATGCAATCCAATACGCAGCGATCCGCCCCCGTTCCTTCCCGGAACTGGTAGAGATTGGAGGCGAGACGCTTGGGCCGTACGAGCTTTGCTCCGCGCCTCAGGATGACATCGCCGTTGCCGCGGCTGCCCTCGTCGATTTCCTCGCAATCCAGGAAGGAATTGTAGAGGTCACCGATGTCGCCCGCCTCCCGGCTGAAGGCGATCTGCTTGGTGAGGCCAGCGCCAAGTGAATCGGTGCGCGCGACGATGATGCCGTCGTCGACGCCGAGTTCGAGAAAAGCATAGCGGCAAGCCCGGATCTTGGCGATGAAGTCCTCGTGTGGGACCGTCACCTTTCCGTCCTGATGGCCGCACTGCTTCTCGTCGGAAACCTGGTTCTCGATCTGCAATGCGCAGGCCCCCGCTTCGATCATCTTCTTGGCGAGAAGGTAGGTCGCCTCCGCGTTGCCGAAGCCCGCGTCAATGTCCGCGATGACTGGAACCACATGGGTCTGGTGGTTCTCAATGGCCTGGGTCAGCTGCGCCTCGCGCAGCCGGTCGCCCGCCTGGCGCGCCGTGTCGATCTCCCGGAACATCATGCCTAGCTCGCGGGCATCGGCCTGCCTGAGGAAGGTGTAGAGCTCCTCCACAAGGGCCGGTACGCTGGTCTTTTCGTGCATCGACTGGTCAGGCAGCGGTCCGAACTCGGAACGCAGGGCTGCCACCATCCATCCCGAGAGATAGAGATAACGACGCTCGGTGGTGCCGAAATGCTTCTTGATGGAGATCATCTTCTGCTGGGCGATGAAGCCGTGCCAGCAGCCGAGCGACTGGGTGTATTGCGTCGGGTCGGCGTCGTAGGCGGCCATGTCCTTGCGCATGATCGAGGCTGTGTACCTGGCGATGTCCAGCCCGGTACGGAAGCGATTTTGCAGGCGCATCCGCGTGACGGCCTCCGCACTGACGCCGCTCCAGTTCTTCCGCCCCTCGAGCAGATGGTCAAGTTCTGCGATACTGTCTGAATACTGCATTTGTCTTCTCCCTGTTACTGCAGGCGAGCATCGCGGCTACTTGACAGCGGCGCCAGAGAGATCAGTGTGCACTTGTCAAACTTTACAGAACTTGGCTGTGAGATTGTAACAATGATGAAGGCTCCATC
>Ga0070670_100001040_pt1 | contig 21991 bp, 15 predicted proteins | sample KBSS63metaG_FD_64665 | JGI IMG/M metagenome (GOLD analysis project Ga0070670, IMG submission 64665) | Switchgrass rhizosphere microbial communities from Kellogg Biological Station, Michigan, USA - KBS S6-3 metaG | ecosystem: Host-associated > Plants > Roots > Rhizosphere > Soil ... | reverse complement strand
GCCTGATCATCCAATTCGCCTTCGGGGTCACCATGTATCCCCGCTACCCAACTCCGGTCACGCCGTAACCAGACCCTTCAACCGAACACAAATCGGCGGCGAGTTCCCCAACTCGCCGCCGAAACTTTTTACGCGCTGGGAGCGCAGGCATCCTGCCTGCAATGAGCGCTAGGCGCGAACCACCGTCGCCATACGCCCGTCACGAACCAACAATACAACTAATCAAGAATCAAACTCCGCCACCACCGGCGCATGATCCGATGGCCGTTCCCAGGTGCGCGGCTCGATATCAATCCACGTGTTAGCGCTGAGTGCCACCAGCGGTTTACTCACCCACATGTGATCGATGCGCAGTCCCATATTTCGGCGGAACGCGCCCGCACGATAATCCCACCAGGAAAACTGTCCCCCTTCCTCATGGTGCAGGCGAAAGGCATCGGTAAAGCCCCAACGTTTGATTTCGTCGAGCGCAGTCCGTTCGGCCTGGCTGCACATGATTCGCTCCTGCCACAGCTTGGGATTGTGTACATCACGATCCTCAGGCGCTACATTGAAGTCGCCGCAGAGGATGACTGGGGAACCAATCTCAAAGTTGTTATCAAAAAACCCGCGCAGACGTTTCATCCAATCAAGCTTGAACTCAAACTTCTCCGAGCCGACCGCTTGTCCATTCGGTATGTAAACATTCACGATCTTGATGCCATCGATGGTGGCGGCCAGGAGACGCGCATGCGCTCCTTCCTGATCATCGTAGTTTCCACGTCGCACTTCGGCGCACTCCTGCCGCGCGATAATGGCGACGCCGTTATAACTCTGCTGTCCGAAAACGCTGGCGCAGTAGCCGATTCTCGAAAACTCATCAAAGGGAAACTTGTCGTCGGTGCATTTCGTCTCCTGCATGCAAAGCACGTCGGGTTGGACCGCTTCCAGCCAGCGCAGCACATGCGGCAGGCGAGCGATGATTGAGTTGACGTTCCAGGTTGCGAGTTTCATAAGCCAATGTGCGCTGAAGGCGCATTACGAGGGTAGCCAGAGGTGAAACCTCTGGATGGCAGTTAATTATGCCCTGCGCACTGGAGGTGCCCTCAGAAATTCTCGCGCGCCTTCAACGCGCACTTCCAAATCTATTCCCTATCCAGACGTTTCACATCTGGCTACCATCTCGTTCGCCGCTGCCGCGGCGAAACCTCACAACGAAGCGACCAGCCCGGCGAGCAGCGCGCCGCGTCTCGGTATGTCGTCGATAAGAATGTGCTCGTGACTGGCGTGTGCGCCGTCGCCGTCAATCCCCAGGCCGTCGAGGACCGGAGCGCCTGCGGCGGCGGCAAAGTTTCCGTCCGACGCGCCTCCGACTTGCGTCTCGCCCAGTTCAAAGTTCAGCCGGCGCGCAATGTTCCTGGCCTGTTCATACAACGCGAGCACCTTGTCGTTGCGTTCGAGAGGCGGGCGATTGATCCCGCCCGTAACGGTCAGTTGAACGCGCGGATCGCTGGGGCGCAAATCATGAAACTCACTTTCGATACGCGCCGCTTCATCGCTCGTGCTGAATCGCACGTCAACCTCAGCATACGCTTCCGCGGCTACGACGTTCGAAAGCGTGCCGCCATGAAAGACGCCCACGTTTACGCTGATGCCGCCCGGTCCGCCGTTGAGTGAATGCAGTTTCTCCGTCTGGCGCGCCAGTTCGAGAATCGCGCTCGCGCCTTTCTGCGGTTCAAGCCCGGCATGGGCGGCGCGACCGCACGCTTTGATGGAAAAAATGCCAGTTCCCTTGCGGCCCGTCTTCACGCGCCCGCCGCTGGCCGGTGGCTCAAGCACCAACACCGCCTGCGCCCGCCGAGCCTCCGCTTCAACCAGTTGCCTGCCGGTGCGGCTTCCTGTTTCTTCATCACAAGTCAACAACAAAACTAGCGGACGCCTGGGACTGGGTCCAGCGACGCCCAAAGCGCGCACCACTTCAAGAGCGAGCGCGCAGTTAGCTTTCATATCAAAAATTCCCGGGCCGTAAGCGCGATCTCTCTCCAGCCGCCAAGGCGATCGCTGCAACGAGCCGCGCGGGTGAACCGTGTCGGTGTGGCCAATGATGACGATTGGCTTTTCGCGCGAGTCGCCGAATGCAGTGAGGCGCAAGTGCTCGCCGTAGTTTTCGCTGGCGATCCGCTCAATTTTTGTAACGACATCGATCGCCTCCGCGGCAGACGCCAGCAACGAAACCACCGCCTTGCTTCCCGCCTCATCGCCCGAGCGCGACTCTGCTTCAACCAAAGCGCGCGTGAACGAAACGAAAGCTTCGCGCCGGGCAACGAAGTAGTCACTTAGAACTTTTAGGTTTGCGTCAGCAAGTTCCATTGAAATCCAATCCACACCGTAGGGCACGGCATGCCATGCCCTACTCGCGGACTCCCTCAACCAATCATTTCTTTTCTCACGGTCAGTTCATCAACTCTTGCTAAGTCTACTTCAGACCCTATCCCCGGTTTGTCAGGCGCGCGGATAGTTCCATTTGCTGACACGGTAACCGGCGGCTCGATTATGTCTTCGCTCCAGTATCGCGAGCTCGCGGACACGTCGCCCGGCAGAGTGAAACCGCCGAGCGTCGACATGGCGATGTTATGCGCGCGGCCAATTCCCGACTCGAGCATGCCGCCGCACCAGACGGGAATATTTTCCCGCCGGCAAACCGCTTCGACCTGCTGCGCCTGTGCGTGTCCGCCGACCCTGCCGAGTTTTACGTTTATCACCTTCGCCGCGCCAATCCGAATCGCGTGCCGTGCATCCTCGCTCGAATGAATCGATTCATCCAGGCAAACCGGGGTTGCAATCTGTCTTTGCAATTCCGCGTGATCAAACATGTCGTCGTAGGCCAGCGGCTGCTCGATCATCATTAGACCAAAGCGGTCCAGCTCGCGAAACAGTTGAACGTCGGCAAGTGTGTAGGCAGAATTTGCGTCGACCATCAGAGAAATTGACGGAAATCTTTCACGCACACGCTCGACTATCTGCAAATCCCAACCGGGCTTGATTTTGATTTTGATACGTTGGTAACCGGCCGCTAACTCACACTCGATCTTTTCGAGCAGCGCCTCCGGAGTGTCCTGAATGCCGATAGAGACTCCGCTCGCAATCTCTGCGCGCACGCCGCCGAGGTGTTTCCATAACGGCAATCCAAGTCGCTTTGCTTCCAGGTCCCAACAAGCAGTTTCAATTGCCGCCTTCGCCATCCGGTGACCGCGCACGGACCGCATCAGTCCCCAGATTCGCTCCGCGCCGGGCACTTCTCTTCCCACCACCATGCCGCCAAGAAATTTGGCGATAGTGCTCCAGGCGGTTTCGGTCCATTCGTCGCAATAGAAGGGACCTTCGCCCGCCGTGCATTCGCCCCAGCCCTCGCCGCCATCAGCGTCCCTCACGCGAACCAGCAAGATGCTGCGTTCGGTAGTACGTCCAAAACTGGTTTCGAAAAAATGAATTAGAGGAAGGCGGATTTCGCGCAGTTCTACTGTGGAAATGAGCACTTGGTGACGGACTCCATCGAGAAAAATCTAGGCTGCAAGCAAACCAGAGTTCAGCATTATGCCCACGACGGACGGCTTTGTCAGCCTGGGGTAGTGTCGCATTTTGAAAATCTCTGTGCTCTTCCTGTCTCTGTGCTGATGTTTTACTTAATGAATTCACCACAAAGGCACAAAGAACACCAAGGTGGCACAGAGAAACTCGATGCAAGAACTCTGGCATCTCGCCTTGACCCTATGCAAGATTACTGGTAAAAGTTTCGCTCATTCTCAGGGTACGTCTCGCTGGTTTTCCAATTTCCCACGTAAAACTGCGCTTGTTGAAACACTAAGTTTGAAAGGATCAAATCATGTCTAATGCCCCCCGACCCGATTCGCGCACTCGTCTGTCTATCTCCCCGCTCTCCATCGGACGAATGTCCGCGCCAATGGTCCGGGTGCTTCCTGGTCTCACCGCCGTTGCTGTGCTGATATGCGCGGTGATTGTTTTCAAACTTATTCCCAGCGCCTTCGCCGACACCTCTACGCCCGTGAGCATTGCCAGTTTCGGCACGGCGATGACACAAAACTTCGACACGCTGGTCCAATCGGGCACTGGCACTCTGGCCGCCAATACGCCGGCGGGCTGGGGGTTTTCGGAGAATACCGCTAACACGACGTATACCGCGGGAACAGGTTCGAGTAACACTGGCGATACCTACAGCTTCGGTTCCGCTGCAGTTCCCGGCGATCGCGCGTTTGGACAATTGCGCAGCGGCACGACCATTTCAACTCTTGGTGGGACATTTCAAAACAACACGGGCGGGACAATCACCTCGCTCGCGGTTTCGTATGCTGGCGAGCAATGGCGTCTCGGTGCTACCGGCCGCTCGGTTGCCGAGCGAATGGACTTTCAATACAGCACGAACGCCACCAGTCTAACAAGCGGCACCTGGATCGACGTTAATGCGCTGGATTTCAATCCACCGATTACTGCGGGCACCGTTGGTCCACTCGATGGCAATGTAAACCGTATTGCGTTGAGCTCGACGATTACCGGGTTGAGCATTGCAAACGGTGCGAGTTTCTGGATTCGTTGGACGGACGTTGACGCCACCGGAGCGGACGACGGCCTCGGCATTGACGACTTCTCGCTTACTGCCAGCGGCGTCCCCGGTGACAACGCTCCAACAGTCACGGCTACCTCACCCATTAACAACGCGACGAATGTTTCCGTTAGCAGCAATGTTGACATCACCTTCAGCGAAAGTGTTTCCGCAACGGCCAGTGCGTTTAGTATTCAGTGCCCGACCGGTTCTCCCCAGACTTTTTCACAGAGCGCTTCTCCCAGCAGCACGTTCACGTTGAATCCGACGGCCGATCTCCCATACAGCACCGTTTGCACGGTGACGGTCACCGCCAACCAGATCACCGACACCGACGTGAACGATCCTCCCGATCAGATGGCGTCAGACTTTGTCTTCTCGTTCACAACGGCAGCTCCACCTACACCGACTCCAACACCCACGCCGGTAGCGACAAACGTCATCATCAACGAGGTCGACTCGGACACCCCGAGTACGGATACGGCGGAGTTCATCGAGTTATACGACGGCGGTGTTGGTAACACGTCCCTTAACGGATTGATCGTCGTTCTTTTCAATGGCAGTAATGATTTGTCGTATCTCACCGTTGACCTTAACGGAAAGACGACCGACGCCAACGGCTACTTCGTATTAGGAGATGCTGCGGTTCCCGGCGTTGATATGGTCTTGACGAATGGCTTCATCCAGAACGGCCAGGACGCGGTGGCACTTTATGCCGCGACCGCGGCAAGTTTTCCTAACAATTCGCCCGTTACGACGACGAACCTGCAGGATGCGATCGTCTACGACAACGGCCAAGCGGACGATGCCGGACTCCTGGTATTACTAAACTCAGGCCAACCTCAAGTCGATGAAGGCGGTGCGACCAGCTCGCTCGGGCGTTGTCCCAACGGTTCCGGCGGAGGACGTAACACTTCTACGTATTACCAGGGGCTTCCCAGTCCCGATGCGGCCAGCAACTGTCCACCAACGCAACCGCCCAGCACCAGCCCGATCCTGATCAGCCAGGTATATGGTGGTGGTGGCAACTCCGGTGCAACTTATCAGAATGATTTCGTAGAACTCTACAACCGTAGCGCTTCGCCGGTTGATACGGCCGGTTGGTCCATTCAATACACAGCGGAGGACGGGAGCAGTTGGGACTTTGGTAAACAACCGCTGGGAGGAATCATTGGACCAGGCGAATACTATTTGATCGCTCTGGGATCGGGTGGGGCCGTGGGCGCTCCCCTCCCGGCGGCACAAATCAACGGCACGATAAACATGGCCGGCACGAGTGGAAAGGTTGCACTCGTAAACAGCTTCGATGGGTTGGTTGGCAATTGTCCTCTTGGCGATCCCTCGCTGCTGGATTTTGTCGGTTACGGAAGTCCTGATTGCCGGGAAGGTGCTGCCCCGGCGCCGGCGCCCAGCAACACTACTTCAATCTTCCGCCTCGGCGGTGGCAGCATCGACACCAACAACAACGGAAGCGACTTTGTTACCGGTTCACCCACTCCTCGTCAAACTGCGCCGATTGTTGAACTCGGGCCATTAGTTCTCAGCACCGATCCTCGCAAGAACGGCATCAACGCCGCGCGAGATGCGAGCATCAATGTCACCTTCACCGAGCCGGTGAATGTGTCTGATCCATGGTTCGACATCACTTGTCCGAGTGGACAACACAACATTGGCACGTTCGCGACCACCGACGGCGGCAGGACGCACGTCATAACACCGAACACAAACTTCGTCGCCGGCGAGCAGTGCACGGTCACGATCTTCAAAGACCAGATTCACGATGTGGACAGCGACGACAGCGCCCCTAACACTGATGGTCTGCCGGCGAACTATGTTTGGAGCTTCACGGTGGCGACCGGCACCGCGCCGCCCTACCCATCGAGCGTTCATCTGACGATGGGTGATCCGGGTTGCGGAACCATATACGGTTGCGCAGCGGCCAGTCTCGGCCAGCCGAATAACTTCCTGATGGACAAACCTGAATTTACGATTTCCTACAATCGCGATAAGGGTGGGCCCAATTGGGTAAGCTGGCATTTAACTGACGAATGGATTGGCAGCTTAACTCGCGTCGACACCTTCCGGCCCGACCCCGGCGTGCCTGATACCTGGTATCGCGTGCAAGCGTTCGACTTCGCCAACAGCGGCTTTGACCGCGGGCACATGACGCCTAACGCTGACCGCGATAAAGAGACTTCGATCCCGATCAATCAGGCCACCTTCCTGATGTCCAATATGGTGGCCCAGGCGCCTGACAACAACCAGGGCCCATGGGCTGATTTCGAGGGCTATCTCAGGACGCTCTTGCCGGCTGACGAGGTGTACATCGTTTCCGGTCCATTCGGAGTGGGCGGCACAGGCAGTGCCGGACCAGCAGTTACCATTGCCAGCGGCCACGTTGTCGTGCCGGCGCAAACCTGGAAAGTTGCCCTGGTGCTTCCCAAGGCCAGCGGCAACGACATCGCGCGCGTCGACTGCTCAACGCGATCCATTGCGGTGATCATGCCCAACGTCCAGGGCATCAGAAACAACGACTGGACAACTTACCTGACGTCGGTCGATGCGGTTGAAGCACTGACTGGCTATGACTTCTTCCAAAACCTGCCGGACCAGTACGAGAGGTGTGTCGAGGCGGGCATTAACGGCGTCAATCCTCCGTTGGACACAGACAACGATGGAGTCCCGGATACCACCGATAACTGCCCGTTTGTCTCAAACGCCAATCAAGCTGACCTTGATCACGATGGTTTGGGAGACGCGTGCGATCCGGATGATGACAACGACGGCGTGGCTGATGCGACCGACAACTGTCCCACCGTTGCGAATGCAAACCAGGCGGACGGCGACGGCGATGGTATCGGCGACGCCTGCGATCCGAACCCGAACGATGGTCCGACCGGCGATATTGACGGTGACGGCGTTCACAACAATGTAGACAACTGCCCCTTCACGCCGAATCCCGATCAACTCAACACGGATGGTGATGCCTTCGGCAACGCCTGCGACAGCGACGACGACAACGATGGCATCTCGGACGCCAGCGACAATTGCCCGCTAACGGCCAACGCCGATCAGGCCGATAACGATAACGACGGCATTGGCGATGCCTGCGACGATGATGATGACAACGACGGGACCGTGGACACCGCCGATAACTGTCCGCTGACAGCCAACGCCGATCAGGCCGACTTTGATCATGACGGCATCGGCGATGCCTGCGATGACGACGACGATAACGATGGCGATCTCGATGCCACCGATTGCGCGCCGTTAAATGCGGCTGTCAATCACGGCGCCGTTGAGGTCTGTGACGGCATAGACAACAACTGCGATGGCGTCGTCGACGAAGGCTTTACTGACACCGATCACGATGGCCAGGCCGATTGCGTGGACACGGACGACGACGGCGATAACGTGCCCGATGCCACTGATAACTGCCCGCTCGTAGCCAACACCGATCAGTCAGACAACGATCATGACGGCATCGGCGACGCGTGCGACGCCGATGATGACAACGACAACGTACTCGATGGCGCGGACAACTGTCCGTTCATAGCCAACACCGATCAGGCAGACAACGATCATGACGGCATTGGCGATGCTTGCGATGCCGATGACGACAACGACGGCACGCCTGACGCGACGGACAACTGTCCGCTGACCGCTAACCCCGGCCAGGCAGACACCGATCATGACGGCATCGGCGATGCCTGCGATAACGACGACGACAACGATGGCGTGCTTGACGGCGCCGACAACTGCCCGCTTGTCGCCAACAACGATCAAGCCGACACGGATAACGATGGCATCGGCAACGCCTGCGACGCCGACGACGATGGCGACGGAGTGCCGGACGCCACTGACAACTGTCCGGTTACTGCCAATCCCAGTCAGGCGGACAATGACGGCGACGGCATCGGCGACGCTTGCGATAACGACGACGACAACGATGGCGTGCCCGACACCGTCGATAATTGCGCGTTCATCGCCAATCCCGGCCAGGCCGACAACGATCACGATGGCGCCGGTGATGCTTGCGACCCTGATGATGATAACGACGGTGTGCTTGACACCGCTGACAATTGTCCGTTCACCGCCAACTCGGGTCAGTCTGATATCGATCACGATGGGATCGGAGACGTTTGCGATAACGACAATGACAACGACGGCGTGCCCGACGCGACAGACAACTGCCCGCTCACACCCAACCCCGATCAAAGGGATACCAATGGCGACGGGATAGGCGATGCCTGCACGCAATTCCAACTACCGCAAGGCGGTGTATTTGTAATCGGGGATCAGGTGAATCTAACCAACGGCGCGACGGTCTACTTCTGGGGCTCGCAATGGTCGCAGAACAACCCGATGAGCGGAGGATCCGCACCAAGCGCGTTCAAGGGATTCGAGGATGGCCCGGCGCAACCCACTTGCGGCGGCAGTTGGACAACGAGTTCCGGGAACAGCACAAATCCGCCGTCATCCCTGCCGCAATACATGGCGGTAATCGTTTCCAGCTCGATCAATAAGAACGGAACCGTTACCAGCGGAGACATCAAGCGGATAATAGTGGTCCGGACCAATCCCGGTTATGGTCCATCTCCCGGGCATCCCGGCACGGGCCAGGTGATTGCGATACTTTGCGGCTCGACAGCTCAGGCTGCGAACCTCTTTAACAATCTGCTGAACGCACCAAACCTGTTGGCATCGGTTCAGGATAGCCAATGGCTCAGTGGGGTTGGAACGACGGCGTTCAGCTCGCGGCGGGAGTTCGGTTTTTGAACTACTTGATCGAACGTGCTCACTGAGGTTGCAAAGGCCAACGAGCCTGCGGTAGCAGGCGAAAGCATAAAGCCCAGGGTGGAGCGAAAGTGAAACCCTGGGACCAAGTATTCAAATAACACATAAGCCCGCGGAGCGGGCGACAGCGGGAAGTCTACAACCCGAATTCTGTCGCCCGCTCCGCGGGCTAGTTCATGGAGCACTTTCTAACCCAGGGTTCCGCTTCGCTCCACCCTGGGCTTTATGCTTACGCCTGCTCCGCAGGCTATGTCTCTCACTGAGACGAGATACTTTGATTATTCAGTCGACGTCGTTTCTTTGTTATTCAACGCCGCATGCATTGTGTGCCAGGGTAGTGAGGCGCACTTCACACGAACCGGAAAGTCGCGCACGCCGGAAAATATCTTCAGATTCCCGAGACTGTTTGCTTCCTCGTCCTCGTCGAACTCGCCGGTAACCATCCCGTGAAACTCGCTGAAGAGTTGTTCAGCTTCCTGCTTGGTCTTCCCCTTCACGGCCTGCGTCATCATGCTGGCTGCGGCCTTCGAGATCGCGCAGCCGGAGCCTTCGAAAGTTATTTCCCTCACCGCATCATCTTCCAAATCCAGATAAACGGTTAGCTGATCGCCACACAGTGGATTGAAGCCCTCGGCCGAATGATTCGCCGTCTCGAGCTTGCGAAAGTTTCGCGGCTTCTTGTTGTGGTCGAGAATGACCTGTTGATAAAGTTCGCTTAATTCAGACATATGAAAGACGGTGAATAGTAAAGACAGTGAATAGTAAATCGTAAATGGTGAATAGTTTTGTTTGACGTCACTGCCACGTTTCCGTCAACGACAAAGAGCCGCAGGCGTTTTCATTATTTCCGGTTGACCATCCAATTTTATCAAGTTCAATTATTCACGAGTTACGATTCACGATTTACGACTGACGATTCAAGAGAAGATTTCGACAACCTTCTCGATCGTCCGCGCCAGTACGTCAACTTCCTCTTTCGTATTGTAGAAAGCAAAAGACGCGCGCGCGGTCGCGGGAATATTGAACCGCTGCATCACCGGCTGTGCGCAATGGTGACCGGCGCGAATAGCGATACCTTCCTGATCGAGAATCGTGCCAATGTCGTGGGGGTGAATCTCGTCAATCACAAACGACAAAACGCTGGTTTTTTCTCGCGCCGTGCCAATTATGCGCACGCCTTCAATTCCCTTAAGCCGCTCTGTCGCATACCGCAGCAACTCGTGCTCATGCGCGGCTGCTTTTTTCCGGTCGATCGAGTTCAGGTAGTCGATCGCGGCGCCCAACCCAATCTGCGAAGCGATCGCCGGAGTGCCGGCCTCAAACTTGTTCGGCAAATCCGCGTAGGTCGTCTTCTCAAACGTGACGCTGCGAATCATGTCGCCGCCGCCCTGGAATGGATTCATCTTTTCCAGCAGGGCCGCTTTGCCGTAGACGACACCGCTGCCGGTCGGCGCAAACATCTTGTGTCCGGAAAATGTAAAAAAATCACAGTCAAGATCCTGAACATCCACCAACATGTGCGGTGCGCTCTGCGCTCCGTCAATCAAAACCGGAACGCCATATTTGTGCGCCTGGTCAATCATCTGCTTGACGGGGTTAATAGTGCCGAGCGCATTCGAGACATGGGTGAAGGCAACGAATTTCGTCTTCTCGTTAAGCAGCGCGTTGTATTCATCCTGTAGTAACTCGCCGGCGTCGTTCATTGGAATCACGCGCAGCCGCGCGCCCTTCTCCTCGCACAACATTTGCCAGGGCACGATGTTGGCGTGATGTTCCATCGCCGAAATAATGATCTCGTCACCCGCTTCGATGAACTTCCGGCCGTAGCCGTGCATCACGAGATTGATGCCTTCCGTGGCGCCGCGCACGAAAATGCATTCTTTCGCTTCGCGCGCGTTGATGAAGCGCTTCACCTTCTCGCGCGCGCCTTCGTAAGCCGTCGTCGCCTTCTGGCTCAGGTAATGAACGCCGCGATGAATGTTGGAATGCTCGTCTTCGAGATAGATGCTGCCGCGATCGATGACGACCTGCGGGACCTGGGAAGACGCGGCGTTGTCGAGATACACGAGCGGCTTGCCGTTCACTGTTTGCCGCAGCACTGGAAAATCCGCGCGCACTCGTTCAACGTCAAATCCACTTGAAGTGGTCCTCGCGGGTTCGTCGGCCAGCAGTCTTTCGGTTGTGGTGCTCATCAGTTTTTATACTTCGAGCCGCGCATTCAGCCGATGCAAAACTGCCCCATCAAGCTGCTCGCGAATTGAATCGATCTTAATCTTGCCGATAACTTCTTCGGCGAACCCGTAAGTCAAAAGATTCCGCGCCAGGTCGGGATGAATTCCGCGAGTCTCCAGATAGAACAACTCGTCCGGCTCAATCTGGCCAACCGCTGCGCCGTGCGCGCACTTGACGTCGTCGGCGAGAATTTCCAGTTGCGGCTTGGTATCAACGCGTGCTTCGTTCGAAAGCAGCAGGTTCTTGTTCGTCTGCATCGCGTCGGTTTTCTGGGCGTCGTGCCGGACAAAGACTTTGCCGTTGAAAACCGCGCGCGACTTCCCGTCGAGAATGCCTTTGTAAAGCTGATGACTGGTGCAATGCGGCTTGCGATGATCGATCACCGAATGCGTGTCTGTATGCTGCGCACCAGTCACGAGGTAAAGTCCGTCAACCCAACATTCGGAGCCTTCGTGATCCATCGTGACATGAACGTCATGCCGCGAAAGTTGCGCGCCAAAAGTGATGGTAGTGGTGTCGTAAGTCGAATTCGGACCCAGATCGGCGGCGGTAGTTGCGACGTGAAATGCATCCGTCGACTCACGCTGAATCTTGTAGTGCTCGAGACGAGCGCCATCGCCAAGCACGATTTCCACGACCGCGTTGGTGAAGTATTGCGAGTCTCCGGTGCTAAGGTAGCTCTCAATCAGAGTAGCGTTGCTGCTTTCTTCCGCGATTACGAGCACGCGCGGAAAAGTAACTCTGCTTTTGTCGTTAGTGTCGGTAATGAACAGCAAGTGCAGCGGCGCCGTGACGCTGACACCCTTCGGGATATATACAAAAGCACCCTGAGAAACAAAAGCAGTGTTTAGGGCAACAAAACCATTAGCCACGTAGTCCGCGTGGCGAGCCAAGTGCATTCGCACGATCTCGGAAAATCGATCATCATCGAGCGCTCTAGCTAGGTCTACCGCCGTAACACCTTCCGGCAGATCGCCTAATGAAGAGAGATCATCTCGCAGTTGTCCATCAACAAACACCAGCTGACTATCCCTTGCTTCCGGCGCCGAAAATTCTGCTAACTCAATCAACTCCGCGCCACTATCCCCAAATTCTGTTGACCGCCAGGTCGTAAAATCCGTGCGAGCTATTGACGTGACATTGGTATATTTCCACTCTTCATCTTTGGTCGAGGGAAAACCCAGATCTTCGAATCGGGCCATAGCATTTTCACGCAGATGGACGAGCCACGGGCGGGAATCAAGTTGATTCTCTTGCAGCAAGCGGAAATCTTGCTCATAAGGACTCTTTTGTACGTATGTCTCAGCAGTCATTTTCTTTTGGACCTTGGAACAATTCTTTGGGACGTTTCAACAAAACCTATCTGGCTATCTTTCCCAACCCGCGTAGCGGGTGGAAGCATAAAGCCTGGGGTGCAGCGAAGCGGAACCCCAGGTGGATGACCAGGATGAAAATCGAGCGCGCGAAGCGTGCGATAGCGCAAACGCCGCAACTCGCTGAGGATGAAAGCGCTGTCGCCCACTTCGTGGGCTCTTCCCTCGCTGGCAAAGGATACTGGGGTTCCGCTTCGCTCCACCCCAGGCTCTATGCTATCGCCACGCTTCGCGGGCTTAGAACAAACACTATTTTCCACTGGTTCAAAAGTCCTATTTTGCCTGCGCGCTCGCGCCCGTCGTTTCGATCGCAGTCGTCTTCAGCCAGTCGTAGCCCTTCTGTTCAAGTTCGAGCGCCAGTTCCTTGCCGCCCTCTTTCGCGATGCGGCCGTTGGCCAGCACGTGCACAAACTGCGGCACGATGTAATCGAGCAGGCGCTGGTAATGCGTAACCAGAATCACCGCATTCTCCGGCGTATGAAGTTGGTTGACGCCGCCGGCGACAATTCTGAGCGCGTCGATATCCAAACCCGAGTCAGTTTCGTCAAGCACGGCCAGCTTCGGTTCAAGCACTGCCATCTGCAAAATCTCGTTGCGTTTCTTCTCGCCGCCGGAGAAGCCTTCGTTAACCGAGCGCGTCATGAAACTCGCATCCATCTCGACCACCTTCGCGCGTTCCTTCAAAAGATCCTTGAACTCAAGCGGATCCAATTCTTCCTCGCCCAAATGTTTGCGCTTCTCGTTGTAAGCCAGCCGCAAAAACTGAGCATTAGAAACGCCGGGAACTTCGATGGGATACTGAAACGCCATGAACACGCCTTCACGCGCGCGCTCATCAGGCGGCATTTCCAGCAGGTTCTTGCCTTCGTAAAGCACTTCGCCCTTCGTGACTTCATAGGCGGGATGTCCGGCCAGCACCTTGGCGAGTGTAGACTTGCCCGAGCCGTTCGGGCCCATGATGGCGTGAATCTCGCCCTTCCTGACGGTGAGGTTAATCCCCTTCAGGATTTCATTGCCGTCGATGCCGGCGTGCAAATTGTTGATCTCTAACACTTATGAATGCTCCTTATAGAAAAGTGACAAGTGAACAGTGACAAGTGACGAGTCAGATATCCAGAGCTTGTCACTAGTCACTTGTAACTTGTCACTGTTTATCCGACGCTGCCTTCGAGCTTCATTCCCAGGAGGCGTTGCGCCTCTACCGCGAACTCCATCGGCAGCTGCAGAAATACATCTTTGCAAAAACCGTTGATGATTAACGACACCGCGTCCTCCTGCGAAATGCCGCGCTGTTGCAGGTAGAACAACTGCTCTTCGCTGATCTTTGAGGTTGACGCTTCATGCTCCACGCTCGAAGTGTTGTTCATCACTTCGATGTAGGGAAAAGTGTTGGCGCCGGAGTTTGAACCAATCAGCATCGAATCGCATTGCGTATAGTTTCGCGCGTTCGCCGCTTTTGGCATCACTTTAACGAGCCCGCGATAACTGTTGTTGGATTTGCCCGCCGCAATTCCCTTGGAGATGATCGTCGAGCGCGTGTTCTTGCCGAGGTGGATCATCTTGGTCCCGGTGTCGGCCTGTTGCGCGTAGTTGGTCAGCGCTACTGAGTAGAACTCGCCGATCGAATTGTCACCCTGCAAAATGCACGAGGGATACTTCCAGGTGATTGCCGACCCGGTCTCAACCTGCGTCCAGGAGATTTTGGAATTTCGACCCGCGCACTTGCCGCGCTTGGTAACGAAATTGTAAATGCCGCCGACGCCGTCTTCATCTCCCGCATACCAGTTTTGCACCGTCGAGTATTTGATCTGCGCATCGTCAAGCGCCACCAGCTCAACCACCGCCGCGTGCAACTGGTTCTTATCAAACTTCGGAGCAGTGCAGCCCTCGAGATAAGAAACGTGCGAACCTTCTTCGGCGACAATCAAGGTACGTTCGAATTGTCCTGACTCCGAATTGTTGATGCGGAAATACGTGGACAACTCCATCGGACAGCGAACGCCTTTGGGAATGAAACAGAACGAGCCGTCGGAAAACACGGCGCTGTTGAGAGCGGCGAAGAAGTTGTCGTTGGTTGGAACAACCGAGCCGAGATACTTCTTTACCAGGTCAGGATAGTCTTTGATCGCTTCCGTAAATGAACAGAAGATGACGCCATGCTTCTTCAGTTTTTCTTTGTAAGTGGTAGCGACCGAAACCGAATCGAAAACCGCGTCAACAGCTACGCCGGCCAGTTGCTTCTGCTCACTCAAAGGGATGCCGAGCTTTTCAAACGTGCGCAGCAGCTCCGGGTCGACCTCGTCAAGACTCGCCTTGGTTGCCTTCTGCTTCGGCGCGCTGTAGTAAATCACATCCTGGTAGTCGATGGCCGGATACGAAATGTTGGGCCAGTGCTTGGGCTCGGTCATCGTCAACCAATGCCGGTAGGCCTTGAGACGAAACTCAAGCATCCAGTCCGGTTCGTTCTTTTTCGCGGAGATCAAACGGACCGTGTCTTCGTTCAGCCCGCGCGGGATAACGTCTGACTCGATGTCGGTGACGAAACCGTACTTGTATTCCTGCTTCCCTAATAGTTCTGCTGTGCTCATCTGTTTTTCAACCGTAACCCTTCAGTATCCGTCTACACCTGCGCCTGATTCTGTGGCTTTGGCTTCACGCCCTGAATCTTATGAAGCACCGCGTCGACAGTTGCTTCCGTACCCAGTAACTGCGAAAGCGTGATCTCAGAAAGTGCGTTATCAACAATCTGATGAAGCTCGACAATCACCGGGCGAATGCCGCAGTCGCCGGTGTGAACGCAGGAATCAAGGACGCCCGCGTAACTCTTGCAATGGGCCTCGACGCTCTCATCGTCCAGCACGCTAATCACCTCGTTCAGGTGAATCACGGACGCTGGCCGCGCCAGCCGGTAGCCGCCCTTGATGCCGCGCTGCGACTGCACCAGGCCGGCCTTGTTCAGAATCCACATCAGCTTGCCGGCGTTAGCGACGGAGATGCCTTCGAGCGCCGCTATCTGGTTGAGCGTAAGCGATTCATCCTGAGAATCAGCGCGCGCCAGCTGGAGCAAACATCGCAGGCCATACTCTTCTTGTGCTGATATCTTCATGTGCGCAATCTGGGCTAAACTCTTGGTACAGGCAGTTTAACTAAACCTTACTTTTAAGTCAATTTTAGGGCGCAGCGCCTGAATTGGGAGGCCTTGCACCGATTCATCCACTCGGAGAAGTTGCCAACGGATTAGGCCCGAAGGGCCGTTAGTTAATAGCCACGCCCGTGAGGGCGTGGGACTCAACCGGAATCAAGCCGGAGCGCCGAAGGTGCGGCAGCGATCACGCCTTTTGCTGAAATCTTCTAGTGACGACTGTCAGGAACTGTCGCGCCTTCGGCGCTCTGTCTCGTTGAGGGCCCGCTTCCCACGCCCTTACGGGCGTGGCTATTAATTGTCGGCCCTTCGGGCCTGAATGAGCTCGAACCCGACATTTTGTGCAAGATTGTAAAGAGGAACGGCGTAGTGTACACCCAGCGCTACCGCGCTGTGGTACTGACTTCATGACAAAGCTTGGGTGGAGTTGGCGAAACTGGAGATGGGCGTTCGTGCGTCGGCGGTCGCCGGTCTACGGTCGTCCGTCGCTTTACAATGCGAAATTGAAGTCGATATATCCGCTTAGGCGAGTTGGCCGGCCGTCGTTGGAGCGTACTTCAAAAGCCCACTGCCGGGCGGCTTCTTCCGCGGCGGCGCGCAGGAGCATCGGGCCTTCGGAATGGGAAACTGAGATAACTCGTCCAGCCTCGTCAACCAGCACATGGACCCGCACCAGCCCTGCCGCTCCGCTTTGTTTCGCGAATGCGGGGTAGCGCGGCACAACTTTCTTTGTCGCCTTGGCATTCAACGAGCCCGCTTCAGTAACTTGAGGCTCGCCGTTTGAAACTGCCGAAGGCTGATCGGCCGGCTTGGAAACGTCGACCGGTTGGTTAGCCGCGGGGGCGTCGCCACTCGCTCTTTCCGCCGACGCATGGTCCTTGTCGACAGGTTTGACGCTCAGCGGCGAGTCAGAACTCTTCTTCGTCGAGTAAGGCGACGGGGCGGCAGTGCTTTTGACTGGCGCTCGTCCCGGTCGCAACGGCGGAATGCCACCCAGTGAAGCGATTTGCGTTTGCGAGGAAGCCAGCGATTCGCGCACCCCCGCGTACTCAGTTTCCCACTTGATTTGATCCTCGCTGTCTTTAGCCAGAGACAGGCGCAGGCCCAAAACATCTTCAAGCAACGAAAGCGAGTCGTAAGCGCGACGCGCACTGGAGATTTCTTTCGCTTGCGCCACCATCCGCTCCAACAGCGAACGCAGACGATCGAGATCGCTTACGGCTTCAGGCGGCAGCGTCTCATTGTTAGTGCTGATACCGAAGGTGCGATAACGCGCCAGGTGCAGGCGTGCTCCGTTTACGGCCTGCCCGGCAAGCGCGAAAAAGTTTCCCAGCGAGTCGTCTTTCGCGGAACGCGACTTGAAAGTTTCTTCAAGCAGGGCTTCGGCGCGCCCGTAATTCCCCTCTTCCAGGTAGACGTTCATCAACATGATGGAAGTGATGTTTCGAAAGGCGTTGTCCTGGGCCATGGCCCTGACTGACTCGAGCTCGCTGGCTGCAACCTCGAGGCGATGAGCCGCAATCAACGCCCGCGCGCGTTCGATGCGAGCTTGCAACACCTCAGACGATCTCGCCGAGTCAGTTGAAGGGTTGCGAGACTGTGCTGGAGATTGCACGTTTGTCGCGGCCTCTGTCGAAGGAGCCGTGGGTTTCGCAGTTTCAACAGTGGCGCTGGAAGGTGGCGCCGGAACGGCCGGTTCCTGAGAGAGGGTGACTACCGAGGTTGATAGGACTAACGCGAGGACTAGCAAAACTTGATTATTAAAACGAACGAATTGGGACGCACAACTACGATTCACTACATTTCACTCCTAAAAAATACAAAAGCGAGCCTAAATGCTCGCTACGCAACTAACCTAATTTTGACGCCTATTATCGTTTCTAAATCGGCTCGAGGCAAGCGGGCAAATGCAGCTTAGGGAATCTCTCTGTGCAACCTTCGTGTCCTCTGTGTCTCTGTGGTGGACGGATCGTCACGAAAAGACTCACCACAGAGGCACAGAGTTCACAAAGAACGCACAGAGACTTACTGTGGCGGTGCGGCGCTGCCGAGGCTCTTGATAATCCGTTCGCGAAAAACTCGCGCCCCTTCTTTGATCGCCGCTTCATCGAGTGTCAGCAGTCGCCGGTCGCGCATGACGACACGGCCGTTGATGACCACCGTCTCGACATCAGACGCTTTGGTCGCATAAACCAGATCGGAATAAACGTTGTAAAGCGGAATCTGATTCAACGAATCGCGGTTAACGATTACCAGGTCCGCGCGTTTTCCCTTCTCCACCGAGCCAATCTCCTTTTCCAGGTGCAAAGCCCGGGCACTGCCAATCGTCGCTAACGAAAACGCCTCTTCGGCAGACATCACTTTCGGATCGCCGCTGAAAACTTTATGCAGTTTGGCAGTCGTGTCCATTTCTTCCCACATACTCAGATCGTTATTCGACGCCGCGCCGTCTGTACCCAATCCCACTCTCAATCCCGCAGCCATCATCTTCGGAACCGGAGCCACGCCCGAGGCCAGTTTCATGTTGGACTGCGGATTGTGAACCACGCCCACGCCCTCGCGTTTGAGTATTTGAATCTCCTCATCGCTGGGCCAAACCAGGTGCGCGCCAATCACGCGATCATTCAGGAAGCCGATGCGAGCCAGATAGTCGACCGGACTTGCGCCCTTCGCTTTGATGCTGTCGTCGACTTCTCTTTTGGTTTCGGAAATATGGGTGACGATAGGCGCGCCGGTGCGGTCGGAAAAGGCGCGAATCGCCTTCAGGTGTTCTTCGGAAACTGTGTAAGGCGCGTGCGGCGCAATCGCGGGCACGATCAACTCGTGTCCCTTCCACTTTTGCACAAACCGCTCGACGTAAGCCATCGCCTCGGCGTTGGTTTTGTTATCAGCCACCGGGAAATCGATAACGGTCTCGCCCAGCACGCCGCGTACGCCGGCTTTCGCTGTTTCGTCGGCAATCGCGTCTTCGAAGTAGTACATGTCGCAGTAGGTGGTTGTGCCGCCACGAATCATCTCAGCTAACCCGAGGCGCGTTCCCGCGCGCACGAATTCTTCGGTAACGTTTTTTGCCTCGGCGGGAAAAATGTACTTGGTGAGCCAGTCCTGCAGATCGAGATCGTCGGCAAGCCCCCGGAACAAAGTCATGGGAACGTGTGTGTGGCCGTTAATGAGACCGGGGATAATGATCTTGCCGGCGGCCTCGATGCGCTCTGGCGCGGTATACATTCTCGCGATGTCACGGCTCGAGCCGACGGCGACGATGCGGCCGCGTTCAATGGCAATGCCCGCGTCCTGTATGACGCGCCGATCGCGGTCCATGGTTACCAGAGTGCCATTTAGCACGATGAGATCCACACGGGTCATGCGCCGTCCCCTGTTTCGTTGCGCCGCAGTTGGTAGTGCGTTTGTTAAGATTATGACGAACAGCGTAAGCAGGATAAGGATTTTTTTTGACATATAGAAATCAATTCGACCAATCCGTAGTTTCGTTTAGAGGCGGGCACCGCCCGCCGTTACCCCTTGGGTGAAATGCGCGTTTCTACGCGACTTGAACCGGCGGGCGGTGCCCACCTCTAAACGATCGTTGTCGTTACGCTAAAGTGGCGGGGCGGACACACAGGTCCGCCCCTACAACGCAAACTAACTCTGTTTCGCTTCTTCGGCGGCTTTCTTGAGAAAGCGCGCGTCAAACGCCCGGGGCAGCAGTTCTCGGATGGAAACGATCTGCGACTCGTCATGAAGGTTTCCCAGTATGATCGTCGCGTTTTTCGCAAACTCCCAGATGATTTGACGGCAAGTGCCGCAGGGCGGTGTCAGCGTGTTCGTGTCCGCGACGATCGCCAGTTCGATAAAGTCGCGCTCGCCTTCCGACAGCGCTTTCCAAATTGCCACGCGCTCAGCGCAAACCGTTAATCCATAGCTCGCACTCTCGACGTTGCAACCGGTATAGACTTTACCGTCGGCGGTTTTGAGCGCAGCGCCCACTAGGAAATTTGAGAACGGCGCGATTGATTGCAGTCGCGCCGTCTTGGCTGTTTCCAGCAACTGTTCCAAACTCTCTGCGCTCAAGGTTGACCTCCAACCGAGGTCAAGGCGCTCGCCAATCGCTCGCGAATTTTGCCACTAATCAAATCAATGCTCACCAGATTATGACCACCTTCCGGAATAATGACGTCGGCGTTACGTTTTGAGGGCTCGATGAATTGTATATGCATTGGCCGAACCGTGGCCAAGTATTGTTCGATGACTGACTCGACAGTGCGTCCTCTTTCGGCGATGTCGCGTCGCAGGCGACGGATAAAGCGAATGTCATCCGGCGTGTCGACAAAAACTTTGATGTCCAGTTGTTCGAGCAGGCGCGGATCGACGAAGATCAGTATGCCCTCGACGATCACGATCGGCTTAGGTTCGACCGCGCGCGTTTCGTTCAAACGGTTGTGCGTTTTGAAATCGTAGAGCGGCAGCTCAATGGGCTCGCCGGCTTTCAGGCGGCGGATATGATGAACGAGCAGGTCGTTATCGAGCGCGTCGGGATGATCGAAATTGGCGAGCTGACGATAATCGCGCGGCAGGTCTTTAAGGTTGCGATAATAAGAATCCTGCTGGATGAAGACGACCTCACTCGCCCTGACTGTTTCCAGGATTCGGTTTGCAACCGTTGTCTTCCCTGAACCGGTACCGCCGGAAATGCCTATGATTAAACTCACGATGAACTCAATGCTTCCGCCCGTCGGCGCACCTGGTCTGCCGACTGTATTCTTGAGATAACGCGCCGCAGCAAATGCGTAAACGTCTCACGCACCTTCTGCCCGGTTTCGATAACTTCTTCGTGGTTGATGGGCGCTTCGCTTATTCCGGCGGCCATGTTTGTGATGCACGAAAGCCCCAGGACTTTCATGCCCATGTGCCGAGCCACGATTGCTTCCGGCACCGTGCTCATACCCACGGCATCAGCTCCGAATGAACGCAGCATGTGAATCTCAGCCGGCGTCTCGTAGCTTGGCCCGCTGAGCGCTGCGTAGATGCCGCGACGTACCGTGACGCCGAGAGACCGCGCTTCTTCGGTTGCCAACTCCTGGAGCTCGCGCGAGTAAACTTCAGACATGTCAGGGAAGCGCGGCCCCAACTGATCATCGTTTGGACCACGCAAAGGGTTCACGCCCATCAAGTTCAGATGGTCGCTGATGACCATCAACGCACCCTGAGACAGTTGCACATCGATGCCGCCCGCGGCATTGGTGAGAATCAGGTTACGAATTCCCAAAGAGTGGAACGCCCGGATGGGAAAGGTCACCTCCTCGAGCGAGTAGCCTTCGTAGTAATGCACGCGTCCCTGCATGGCCAGGACTTGCACGCCTTCAACCTTACCAACGACGAGGCTGCCGACGTGCCCCTGGGCCGTTGAAGTTACGAACCCCGGAATTTCTCGATAAGGCAACGCCACCCGGTCTTCGAACTCATCAGCGAAAGCGCCCAGACCACTGCCGAGCACGATCGCTGTCTGCGCGTCCACCGCGGTGCGCGAGCGTATCGCGCGCGCTGCTTCCTCGGCGCGACCAGAGAGTGATAAGGATGTGCGTTCGCCAGTCATCATCAACTAGTTTCAAGTTTCAAGTTCCAAGTTCCAAGTTCCAAGTTCAGAAGACCAAGTGTTGTGATTTCGCAGGTTCCCTTCGAGTTCGCGTTAACTTGAAACTTGGAACTTGAAACCTGAAACTCATCTTTCCTTCTGGTACGGAATGCCCAGCGCGCGCGGCGGCCGCGACGATCCGATGAAACCAGCCAACACCACAATCGTCAAAACGTAAGGCACCATTTGAATGAACTGCACCGGAATGTCGTCTCCCG